>Ga0255065_1000001_pt1 | contig 108927 bp, 152 predicted proteins | sample Colum_Cont_RepC__2_FD_188441 | JGI IMG/M metagenome (GOLD analysis project Ga0255065, IMG submission 188441) | Freshwater microbial communities from Columbia River, Oregon, United States - Colum_Cont_RepC_0h | ecosystem: Environmental > Aquatic > Freshwater > River | place: USA: Oregon...
AGCGCTCGGCCTCGCGCAGTGCCATGCGTAGCCGCTCCACAACGGGCCACGGATCGCGCAGTTCGGTGGAAAAGTCATCGAATGGTGCGGGGTGGAAGTCGCTCATTGGGGTGATGGGATGTTCTTGTGTCATGGGTGATTAGTGGTAATGACTACGAGGTACGGACTTCCCAGAAGTGTTTGATGGTTACCGTGGCCTCGCCCAAGGCGAGTGATAGTCGTTCTTCCGCTTTGAGCTGTTCACGTCGCTCAAGAATGTGTTGCGGGTAGGTGTAGGACTTACGGCTGCGTCGTGTGATCTTGCAGTCGTTCCACGAGAGTGACTCTTCTGCTTCACCCGCTTCCACCAGTTGATCCAGTAGGTCAAGCAGCTCTTGGCGTCGGGCTTGGATTTCCTTCTCACGTCGTGCGAGTGATGTGAGTTCTTCTAGCAGGACTTCAAGAGAAGGCTGTGTAGACGAGAGCAGCGATGAGGAAGCAGGTCCAGATGAAGGTGATGCGGTCGCCATGGCGCTCAAGGAAGGAGGGTTTGCGTTGTGGGGTGCGATGCGGGCGGCGTGTGGGTTGCACGGCTCGGGTGTAGACGCGGCGTGGTGTGCGAGTGATGAAGGGAGGGAGGGTCGGCGATGTCATTGGGTCAGACTTCAGAAGGCAGGTAGATGCGCTGCAACCAGCTGTCAAAGGCTTGATCGGTAAAACCAGAGAAAGCCGGCTCTGGCATGGGTTTGCGGTTGTAGTTGCACCACATCTGGTGAACCCATTTGCTGTAGAGACGAATGGATTCGCGGAGGTATGCCCACTCGTATGGGTTGGAAGGAAACTCAGGGCCTGTGATGCGACCAGAGCAAGCAAGCCAGGCGCGATAGCGCACGCATGGCGTCATGTCAGGGCGTGATTGGGATGTCATGAGGCTGGTGTGCAGTGCAGGACAGTGGAGCCGGGATATTGGTTTTCAAAGGCATCGGCCACTTCGTCTGGTTCCCAACCGGATGGGGCGAGGAGTGTTGTTTCCTGCGGGAGGATTTCGGCGCCTTTACTGATCAGGGCGTGATCAAGGGCTGAGATGAACTGAACGCGAAAGGTGCAGGTCATGCGTGAGGACGCCAGCCGTTGCGGTAGGCGAGGGCGATGAGGAATTGACGGTTGTGGGTGAAGTAGGGGATGCCGTGGTCGTCGAGAAAGTCGGCGGCGTCTTCTTCGTGGATGTCGTTGGTAATGGCTTGTTCCAGCAGGAAAGCAAGCTGCTGCTCGTTAGCGCTAGCCATGGTCAGCGCATGAAAGAGTTGCGGGACTCGGCCGAGCGGCATTCGTCTGCCCAAGAGCTGTCATCAAGCTCGGCAGCGGGTGGGACGAACTGGACGGTGTAGGGGATGCCAGCTTCGATGAAGGTGGCGTGCATGTCTTCCAGATCGCCTTCATGGCACCAGTCAGAAAGGATGGCGCTGTTGAAGAGATAGCGCTCACACCAGTCCGTGCGGCTGGGCTTGGTGGCTGGAAGAACCGTGCAGAGCGGGTTCATGGGTGGATGTGCGGTGGGGTCGCCCCCGTGATCAGGAGAATAGGCTAGCCAACGCTAGGCGTCAAGGTTTGGCTAGCGATTGGGTGCCGGGATTCCGATGGTGCCGCATGCACCTGCCCTGATTCCCCTTGCGGGTGTTGTATTCGGGCCATCCCGGCTTGATAAGAGTGCCACGGGATGTGCCGCTGGTGGACTAGCGGCGGCTGATTAGCGGCTTAGAAGGGGCGGAAGCGTGCGGCGTACTGCTCGCAGATGTCCAGCCAGGCCTGCAGGCATTCGTCGGCGGTGTGGGTCTGGATCGTGAGGCTGCCGGGCCGTGACCAGAGGGTGAGGCAGCGGGAGATCAGGAGCTTGTAGTGGTCGCCGATCATTTCGACGCCGGCACCGAGTTGCGGGCGGGTGTCGTAGGGCGTGGAGGATTTGCGGCTCTGGGTTTTGAGATCAGCGATGCCGTAGGTGCCGTCCGCGAAACGCAGCACCAGATCGGCAGTGCCGGCGACATTGCGCCGCAGGCTGTATGCCATCACTTCGGCGCCGATCACGCTGACGCGATCCCAGAGCGGATCAGCGAGCAACGGCTCAATCCACTCGCCGTAGTCACCATGGGGCGCTGGCGAAAGGTCTGGTGGCGGGTTCGGGTTGAACCGCTGGTGCGCCATCACCTCCAGGGCCTTGTGGATCGTGTTGCCCCGTGGTTCCCAGATGTGACGGCTGGCCATGATCGCCTCCATCTGCATTGGGGTCTTGGTCACGGCTGAGATCAGGCTCGTGACTGACACGGGGAACTGGTGGCCATTGGCGAGGGAGTAGGTCCACGTCTGACTGTCCCTTGTTAGGCCTAGTGGCTGCAGCCACATCGAAGTCGCGGGGGCTGATGGGTTGGACGGCTTCGCCGGTGTTGGGGGATCGGAGCGGATTGGCATAGGGCGTGGGTGGTTCGTAGGTGGCACCGAAGTATTTGGAACGGCGGGCTTCGATCAGGTTGCGTTCGTAGTCCGGTGAAGGGAAGTCAAGCTGCTCCAGGGTCCAGTGGCCGCTGTTAATGCCGCGTTGCAGCAGGGCTTGGACTGATGACAGGTCAAAGGCTTTGTGCATCAGCGCACTCTCCAAACCGTGTTGCGACGAGCGTGAGAGGTAACGCGCTTGCTTTTTGCAATCCGGCCGGTGTCGATCAGGATCCCGGCCTTGACCAGCTGATTGGTGAGGCTGCCCCAGGCGTTGTGGTGATGGGGGACCACACCGGCTTCCTCGCAGACGCGGCGCATTTCCTCGGCCAAGCACTCGGTGCCGGAAAGGCGTTCAAGGATCACGGCCTTGGCCTGCTCCATGAACTCGGTGCCGGCATTACGAGCGACCGTGGCGATGCCGTGATCTCTAGCAGCCTCGCTAGCGCTAGCCGAGAAGTCGAACAGGGGTCCGTAGGTCACAGGTCGGCCTCATGCGAGTACGTGACGACAGGAAGCAGGTGCCGACCCTCGCCGCACCAGTCGTCAGCGGATGTCTCTGGAAACCAGTTGAAGCTGTGGTAGCCGCCAGGCTGGTTTTCTTCAACCTCTAGCTCGCTGGGTGTGACGGGGGTGGCGCGTGGCGCGTGGCGACGGCACTCGCCATCTGGAGCACCAGGAAACTTGTACCAGTAGAGGCACTCACCGCAGGTGGTAAATGTCACCAGGCCACCTCCTGCAGCAGCGGATTGGTCACCGCAGGCTCTGGCGGCAGCACCAGCTGCCCTGGCACGGGCTGCGGGTTGAAGCGATCAGGGTTAGCCATGCGCTCCGGCAGATCAGCCTTGAGGCCCCACGAGACGTTGGCGCGGCCGTTCTCGTTGCGGAAGACGTAGTTGAGCAGCTGCATCGGCAGCGGGAGGTCTTCCATCGGATCGGGATCCAGCAGGCGCTGCGCGGCCGCATACATCCAGATCTCGGGCGTCAGCTCTTCCTTGGCCTTGGCCGGGAAGGTGGCCCACATCAAGGCGTAGGTGGCCTCGCCGAGTCGCTTGCCGCGTGGCAGGGCCTCCTGCAGAGCGTTCAGCGTGGAGATGAAGTGCTCAAGCTGCAGCACGGCGCTCCTCCATGGCTCGGATGTTGCGGATGGCAGCGGCAGCGATCTGCTCGTTGACCGTCAAGGGCGTGCCGGTGGCCGAGAGCGCGAAGCCCTGCTGCGCGGGTTTGGCTGCAGGTGGCTCAAAGACATCGCCCCAGCCGCTAGCGATGGCCCGCTCTAGGGCCTCACGCCGCTGCTCTGGCGTCCACTGGCGGAGCTTGTTGCACACCCGGTTCCAGACGCCTTCGGAGCGGGTGCCCTTCTTGACCGCCCAGAACTCGGGCAGCAGCTGCTGGCAGTCGAGCAAGTCGTCAGGGATCAGCTCGGGGCTGATCGCTTTCACGCTGTACGCGTCACGCGCACGCGCTTGTTTTTTTTTGGGTTCAGGGGCTTGGTCAATTTCCGGCTGAACAGCCTCAACAGCCGTTGGAATCGCTGAGGCGTCTGAGGCAGAGCGGCCTAGCTCTGCATCGAAAGCCGTGACAGCCGGAAAACCCTTGGACTGCTGGGTTCCCGCACCGGCACAGCACGCGGGTAGGTTAAGCCCCTTGTCAATAGCGCTAGTTAGCAACAGGCAGAGAAAGCCCTTCCTGTCTAGATAGTTGGGCTTGGCGGCATCAATCCTGTCGAGCAGGTCCGCCGGAATCGTGAAATTGAGCTGGGGCACGAGCGGTAGTGCTGCGGTAGTGCTGAGCTACGCCAGCGGTAGCGCTGCGGTAGTGCTCAGCTAGGCGAGAGATTAGCCAGCGCTAGCCGCAGAGACAAGGCCTTCTGTCGCTAGTCGCTAAGTCCCTTGAGACCCGCTGCAGGACTGCTGCAGCTGCGCATGAAAAAGGCCCCTAGCGGGGCCGTGCGTCACTTGCCCTGTCCGGGCCATCGCTTCTTGATCGGTGGGGCTGGCGGTAGGTCACCAAGGGCCACCTCCAGCAGGTAGGCAGCAAGGTTGCTGATCGAGCGGCCTTGGCTGTTGCTCTGCTTCACGAGGTGCTCAGCAACGTGATGGCTGACCGTGATCGTCAGGCGTTGCGGCCGGCGGGAGGCCAGCGAAAGATCTGCGGGCATGATCGGAGTTAACAAGAGCTAGCCGTCGCAGGGCGGGACTAGCGCGTGTCAAAACAATAAACTGCGCTAGCGCGAATTAACCAAGCTGCTGCAGATCAGCCTCAGCGCCCACCAGCTCGCGGGCGTCCTCTAACGCCACGAACGCCTGATCAAGGTGCCAGCGAAACCGGGCCAGCGGCTCGCTCAGCACGGCCGGCAGGTCGTAGAACACCTGTGCCTCAGCCAAGCAGCAGGCTGCCTCACGCACTCCAGCGCCCAGGTTTTCGTAAGCAGTGCCCTTGCTGCTGAGCAGCTCCAGCAGAGTGCTGCGGGTGATCGGCTGAGCAGTCAGTTCTGAGGTCGCAGTCATGGTGCGGCTTTACGGGTGGTGGCAGGTACCAACCCCGTCCAAACGTGGTTGGCTAGCCACTACCGTAGCCGAAGGAGGTGTGCTGAATGCGCATCGGGCTTTACGCCAGGGTGTCCACCGGCTCTGACGAGCAGGAGGCGGCGCTTGAGCAGCAGCTAGATCGGCTGCGGGCTGCGGCAGCAGGTCACGAAACGGTCGAGTTCATCGACGTAGCCTCTGGCACCAAAGACGACCGGCAACAGCTCAACGCTCTCATGGCTGCGTGCCGAGCCGGGCAACTGGATCGGGTGATCTGCACGCGCTTGGATCGACTCAGCCGCTCCATGGCCCACGGCGCTGAGCTGCTGAGCTACTTCAGCGCTGAGGACACGCCAAGCCTGTTGGCGCTGGATGACGCCTTGGACCTGGCCACCATCGGCGGGCGGCTAGTGGCGCGCATGCTGATCAACCTCGGCCAGGCCGAAAGCGAGCGGCTCAGTGAACGGGTGCGGCACGGGCGGGCGTACCAGCGCAAGCTGCTGATTCCGCTCGGGCCGAAGGCGCCCTATGGCTACCGCTTCAACGCAGAGCGCACCAACTACGAGCTTGACCCGGAAACGGCTGAGGCTGCGCGTTGGTTGGTGCAGCAGTTCTTGGAGAGCGGTCAGCTGCGGCCGCTCTTGCGGCAGGCCAAGGAGCTGCCGGGCTGCCCCTGGACGAGCGTGCCGGGAATGCGCAGCTGGCTGATGAACCCGACGCTGGCGGGCTACCGGGTCTATGGCCATGACGAGACCTACAGAGACCAAGACGGGCGGCTGAAGAAGCGCCGGCTCAAGGCAGGGGTTTACAAGGAGGTCGTGCCAGACGCGCACAAGCCGCTGATCAGTGCGGTGGAGCACGCCAAGGTTCAGGCGCGGATCCTTGAACACGTTGATCGCAAGCGCAGCGGCTTGCTGAAGGGCTACGTGCGTGAGCTGACCAAGTTGGTGGTGTGCAGCCACTGCGGACGGTTTATGAGTTACCAGCACCATGTGCGGCTGGGGCCGATCTATCTGCGCTGCACCTATTGGCCGTGCGCCAGCGAAAAGCGCAACCGGATCAAAGTGCAGACGGTGAAGGATGCGATCTGGTCAAAGCTGAAGGCCAGCCGCGAGCAGTTGATCGCCTACTTGACGGCAAGCAATGGCATGAAGAACGGCCAGCTGGATGACGCGATCAAGCTTGATGAGGAGATCAGGGAGCTGGAAGGTCGGCAGGATCCAGACCTGCAGGAGGCGATCTTGCACAAGCGCATGAAGCTCAGCGCGTTGATGCAGATGCACGGGCACCGGCTGGATGTTGAGGCAACGGCGGTTGAGATGCGCAAGCAGCTGGGCAACGAGACGGCGTGGAGCCTGATGGCAAACGACGAGGAGGCCACACGCGAGATGTTTGTGCGCTTTGTGGAGAAGGTGCTGGTACGCGAGCGAGCGGTTGAGGCCGTGGTGCTGCGCTTGGACGGCTGCGGGGCTATCTCCTCCTTAGGGTTAGGCTAGCCGCTAGCGAACCTTCATCAGTGGATCACGACCGCTACCAACACCCGCCCCTAGCCACGCGTCAGCGCTTTGGCCGCACCTTGACCGCCTGGTGCAACCGCAACGGATGGATCCACAGCACGCTGCATGAGTGGGGTGAGCAGGCCGGCTTCCCGGCCGTGCGCGACAGCAGCTTCAACAAACTGCAGAACGCCAAGACCGAGCAGCCGCAACCGTTGACTTTCATCCAGCTGGCACTCGCTAACGCTCGTGTAGCAGAAGGCGACTACAGCGGCGTGACGGATCGGCGCCTGAAGGATCGCCTCAAAGATTCCGAGCCAATCCGCGCTGCCAACGGCCAGCCGTGGCGGGCGACTGAGTTCTTCGCGCACTTCATCGGCGAGTTGGAGGCACCGGATTGGCTGCAGCAACCGGAGCCATTAAGCGAGGCTGAGGCCAAAGCGCTCAGCGAGCAGCACCGTGAGCGGTTTGCGGCAATCACCGCCGCTCACAAGTTGACGCCGGCAACGGCGTGGAAGCAGCTGGAGCAGCACTGCCAAGCCTTGAGTGCCGCGCAGCGCGACATCCTGCGCAACGTCTTAAGCGGCTGGCACGAGTGGACGCCGAGCGAGTGGGAGGCGATCACCGCCAACGGCTCCGACCCGGTAGCCGATGCACTAGCGGCGACGGAGAAGTCCACTTGACCACTAGCGAAGGCTAGCCTAGGATGCAAGGGTGCTGCAGCGTCGCGGCACCCGATACCACCGCATCCATGACTGACCTGAAGCCTCCAAATTTCCGGAAGGCTGCAGATGCTGGCTCTTATGTCTACTGCTATCTCCGCAGCAAAGACAGCAGCACTGCCAAAGCCGGATCGCCTTACTACATCGGAGTGGCATCATCCGCCGACAGGCCATTCCATAAGAACCACAACGCTTCGGTGCCCATCGACCGCAGCTTTATCCGCATCATGCGGCAAGGCCTTGATTGGGAAACAGCTGCTCAATGGGAGCGCTTTTACATTCAGCGCTATGGACGCAAGGACAACGGGACAGGAATCCTGCTGAACTTGACCGATGGCGGCGAAGGCGCATTTGGTGCCGTCAGAACCGCTGAGCAGCGCGTGCGTTATCGCTTGGCATTTCAAGGACGAACGCACACCCTTGAGACAAGGCAAAAACTTAGCGATGCACGGCTTGGTCAGTCCTTAACACCTGAAGCCAAGCAGAAAATATCAGAATCACTTAAAGGCCGCACCCAGTCAGCTGAATGGGCTGAAAAACGGGCTGCAGCTCATCGAGGTGCAAAGCGAAGTGAGCAGACAAGGGAACGTATTCGTGAGAAGGCTCTTGGCAGAAAGTCCCCAAGCGTTGCCAATGCCAATTCTCGTCGCGTTTGGGACGATGAAGCTAGGCAGAGGCATTCTGAAGCCATGAAATTGGCCGCCTCACGCAGACAACAACTATCGCTCGCAACAAATGACCGCTGAACTCACGAAGGCACTTTGCGCCTTCCACCAAGATGTTTCAACAATTCACAAGGAAGCGAATGCTCAGTACGGCAAGTATGCGGATCTTGCCACTGTGCTATCAACTGTTCTCCCAGCGTTATCGAAGAATGGATTGGCAGTAGTCCAGACATTCCAACCTGGAGCAGAGGCTGGAGAGCAATTACTGGTTACTTCTCTGCTGCACACCAGTGGAGAAAGGATTGATAGCCACCTGCCGCTCACAGTGACCAAAGGGCGAAATCCATTGCATGACTGGGGTGGCGCGACGACATACAGCCGTCGCTATGCGCTGCTTTCAATCCTGTCGCTGGCTGCAGGCATTGAAGATGACGACGGCGACCACGCCAACGACGCGCAGCCTGCAGGCGCTAGCGCTAGCAAGCTACCAGCCGCCAAGCTGACGCCAGCGAAGAAGGCGCCCAGCTCCCCCAACCCAGATCGGCTCAGTGCCGCTGAGATCCAAGAGCTGGTGGAAGCGGTGCTCAAGGTGTCGGATGAACGCCGCAAGCAGATCGTCTTGGCCTTCCAAGAGCGGTTCAGCCTGCCGCCGGACAAGAAGGCTGCCGACTACATCAAGACCGCCGCACACCGCGACTTCCTGATGGAGCAGCTTAATGCCGTTGCCGCCTGATGAGCACATCCGACTTGCTCACGCGCATGTATGCGATGCCATCCGAGCTATTGAATCAGCGGGAGCGGACGTTTATGCAGAAGCTGCATACAACGCTCGGCTCACCTACTTCGGCAACCACTGCGCCAAGCGCGTCCTGCTTCAGCGCATCCGCTCAGATCTCCAGCTTCTGCAGCGATCCGTATCTGCACCGGGTCTACTGGCTGCTGACGAATAGCGATGGCGCGTTTTTGGCTGGCATCGACGGCACTTTTCTCCAATGGGAGGAATCTGCCGATGCGGTGCCGCCGGAATACCGCTTTTGCTCCTATCAGCGCGTCAAGCGCATCTGGCTGCAAATTAGGGACATCACTGGCCTAGATGTAAACGGTTTAGCCATCGCACCCGTTGATTTCTATGCCCACCGCAACACGCCTCACCTCTGGTGTGCCTGCAATGACTAGCGCTAGCAAAGGCAAGCCCGCTCCTCGGCGGCGTTACGGCCGCAGCACCAAAAGCGTTGCGGTCTGCGCCCACCTCTGGCCGGACGTGATGCAGCTCATTCGTGAACACGCGGATGAGCACCAGCTCACCCCCAGCGGCGCTGTGCATGACGCGCTGCGCCGTTACTTCAACCTCCCCTCCTTGACTGATGGCTGACTCTGATTTCAAAGCTGCACTTCCCCGCGCTGTCAAATGGAGCACTGGGGAAAACCGTTACGACAACGGTGGAAAGCAGCCCCGCAGCCTCACCCTGTTTGTACCCCGTGAGTCTGCTGTGGCTTTTGCCAACTACATCATCAACAGCGCCGATGACAGCGAGAAGATGCGCACCGGCAAAGTGTGGGACTACGACAAAAAAGCAGAGGTAGAGGTCGAAGGCTTCTACATCAACGGCAAAGGGCGTGAAGGGCGTGATGGCGACTACGGCACGATCAATCCGGCGTCATCTAAGTGGCAGAACCAATCCACCCAAGCGATGCCCTTCTGATGAACCCCGACTGCAACCCCATTGAGCAGCAGGCCCGGCAAGACCGCCTGGAAGCTGCCTACGCCGCCAGCGGCCGCGATCAGCTGCCTGCAGGCGACCCTCGGAAATCCACCTACACCGGCCTTCTCACCCAGAGCGATGACGACAACAACGCCGACGCTTGAAGACCTGCTGGCTGAGTGGTGGCGCGACAGCTACCCGCACGCCGCACCAATCAACAACAAGACCGCTGCGGTGATTGTGGACTTCGCAAAAGCTGCAAAGCCAATCAACACCGCTGGAGCTTTGGAAGATCAGTTGTCTGCTTGGTGGGATAGCAGCCATCCCAACGAACACCTCAACAACCAATCACGTTCGCTGGCGGTGGCCTTCGTGGCATGGCGCACCGCTCGTCAAGTCCTGGAGGCTGTGCAGTGATTAAGGCCGACCACTGGATTCGCGTCCGCGCTGACGCTGGCATGATCCAGCCGTTTGAACCCACCCTGATCCGCCAAGTCGCCAGCCACAAGGTGCTCAGCTACGGCTGTAGCTCCTACGGCTACGACATCCGCCTGTCACCGGCTGATTTCCGCGTGTTTCAGCATGTGCCGGGCACGATCATGGACCCCAAGGCGTTCAACCCCGACAACCTGCGCAACGTCGAGTTGCACAGCGATGAACGGGGCCGCTACTTCGTTTTGCCTGCCCACAGCTACGGCTTGGGTGTGGCATTGGAGAAGCTCTGCGTGCCGCCCAACGTCACGGTGATCTGCCTTGGCAAATCCACCTATGCCCGCATGGGTGTGATCGCCAACATGACCCCGGCTGAAGCGGGCTGGCGCGGCCATCTGACCCTGGAGTTTTCCAACTCCTCTGGTGCTGACTGCCGCATCTATGCCAACGAGGGCATCTGCCAGCTGCTGTTCTTTGAAGGTGATCCCTGTGACATCACCTATGAGAAGCGCTCTGGCAAATACCAAGACCAAGAGCACACCGTGACCTTGGCCACGGTCTAATTAAAAGGGTGGCAGGTAGGTGGTCCTCACGCGGTGCCACCTTTACCGCAGCCTGCCTCTACGGTTCCGCCTAGTCCTCCAAAAAAGGGCTAGGCCCAAACATTAGCCATTTCTCCCCGACACCGCTGCCGATGGCTACGCCTGGCACTTCCGTTGATTGGATCATTCAGCACTCGCGCCGCTATCCGCTGCTGACACCCGCCGAAGAGATCGTCTTGGCCCGTCAAGTGCAGGCCTGGATGGCGATCAAAAACGTTGAGAAGCCGACGAAACAGCAGCAGGGCATCATCAACAAAGGGCGCCGCGCTCGTGATCGCTTCTTTCTCTCCAACATCCGCTTGGCGGTCAATGTCGCCGGCAAATACAAGAGGTATGGCGGCACGCTGACGCTTGAAGACCTGATCCAAGAGGGTCTTGTTGGGATGGATTCAGGCATCCTGAAGTTTGACCCTGGCCTTGGCTACAAGTTCAGCACTTATTCCTACTGGTGGATTCGCCAAGGGATTACGCGAGCGATCAATCGCAACAGCCGCATCATCCGTCTGCCAATGCAGGCCAACGATGAGATCCGCAAAGCCATGGACTTTATGCAGAAGCACCTGCATGAGCATGGCAAGATGCCAGCACTGCAAGAGGTGGCCGACTACTGCGGCATTCAAAAGCAAACGCTGCTGGGCTACCTGAACCACAACGCTGGTGTCTGCAGCCTGGATCAGCAGATGCCAGGCGGTGACAACTACGGCAACTTCTCGGAAGTCGTCGCTGATCCGCGCAGCGTTGAGCCGCAGCCCGATGATCTGACCGAATATGTCAAAGCGCTGCACGAGGCCATTGCTGATCTGACCCCAGAGAATCAGCACATCATCCAGCGGCGCTACTTCTATAGCAGCCGTCACCCAACTTCCTACATCGAGATCGGCGAAGACCTGAAGATCAGCCGTCAGGCCACGCAGCAGATGCACAACCGTGCCATGAACAGCCTGCGGCTTAAGCTTGGCGGTCTGCAAGGGCAAGATTGCATTCAAGCTCTGCGATCCGCCGCGTAGCGCCGCGAATGATCAGGTCTTGATGCAAGGAGAGCTGACAGAGTTTGATCAACATCTCTTGCGCCTGCGGCAGGTCGTAACTTTCGACCGCACGTTTCTGACGCTCAAGGGTGAGGAGGTGCTCTGGCCCCGGTTGGGGCACCATCCAATCACCCCATGCCATACCGGGAACCTAGATGGTTGGGTTAAGTATTCCGTTGGAAGAGCCGACGATCAACTATGTCAAAACGGAAGAAGGTATGAAATGGCGTGTATGCGGGTTGGGATATTGCACAGAACACGGTCAACGCTGGCAGGCAGAAATTCTGCACGAATGCTTAATGATTTCAAAGGGCTTGCAGTACAAGCCGGCGAGCAGTGGTGGGTGAACAGTTGAGAGCAGCAGCAATCCGGTTGTAAGACCAGCCAGAACGACGCAGGCCAACGGCCCGCTGCTGGCGTGATTCCGTCAGCACATAGAGCAGTGCGAACGGAAGGAAGAAGATTGCCGCCACCCACGCGAAGGTGGTTGTCATGGCGGAGATGGAAAGACGATGCCAGAGCCGAGCCGCCCTAGCAACACGAAACTAGCCTATTGGCTAGCGGTAGTCAACTAGGCCGCAGCCGGTGGCTCCGGGTCGTCCAGTTCACGGCTTAGCCACAGCCGTGTGTTGTTCTCGTCGTAGCTCATGTAGGTGATGCCATTGGCCATCGCCATCCACACCTTCAAGCCGGTCTTCGGGCGCTCCACGATCCAGAGGCCAGGCTGAATGCGGCGGCTGATGTTGGGTTCTTTCATGGCTCGGCGATGATGCACCAACCGCTGTGCACGCCTTCCACGAGCCAGCGCGGTCCCCAGTTGGCTTTGCTGTAGGCGAGCCCTGCGCCTTTGCTGTTGATGTAGGTGCCGCGCACCACATCCATCTCACCGAAGGGATCATTGACGATGACGTGACCAGCGGTGACGCCGATCACCGTGAGCCAATGCCCCCCGCCAGACGGTTTGCTGCTGGTGCCGTGATGCAGGAACCCGCATGGGACAGGCACATTGCGAGCGATCTGACGCTGCAGGTCATCCCAGCCACCGTTCTGCTTGAAGCTGGCCTTGATGCCGTAGTGGGCTAGCGCCTTGAGCTGGGCATTTACATCGGTGGTGTCACCGAAGCGCAGCACCGTCTTGAGGTACTGATCGTCGGCGGCAGCACCGCTAATCACACCAGACCGCAGGTAAGCCACGAGCATGGCGCAACTAGAGCTGAAGCACATGCGGTTGGCTTGACCAGCCACTGTCGAATCGCGCTGGCTGAAATACGGCACCTTCAGCGGCTGACCGGGCTTTTGCTGCGGTGGTGTTTGCAGGCGCTTGTCACCACAGAACAACGCGACCTCTGCAGCACGGCGGCGCTCCAGGCCCGCCAAGACTGCCTCACCAGCATGAACCCAGCGGGGCAACTCTTCCCTGACGACCTTGCAGGGCTCTTCTCCGGCCAGCAGCCGCTTGCACAGCGTGCTCTCCTCTAAGGCACCAAGGCCAAGGTTGTAGGCAAAGCTGACGATGGCAGCGACCTGCTCTGGTTTCCAGCCCTTGGCTAACGGCAGCAGGTGCAGCACACCAGGGCCAAAGAGGTTTTCAACTTCGTTCTGCAGCAGCTCATCGGCAAGCGCTTGGCTGATCTTGTCGCCGCCGCGCACCGGCGCATCCATGAGACGCGTGGTGCCCCAGCCGATGGTCCAGACGCCTGCCGGACACTTGTAGGCCTCCAGCTTGCAGCCTTCAAATTCGCGGATGATCTTGAGCGCAGGCGCAACCCACGGCGCTGGCAGCAGTTCTTTCGGTTTGGGGTCTGCGCGGTACAGCTCCGCAAAGTCCGCCAGCACGCCATCGGGAATGTGGCCTTGCAGCCAGTCCCACGCTGCGAGCTGATGCGGCAGTTCCTTGAAGTGCTTTGCGGCTTGCCGGAGCTGGATGGCGCTCAAACCTTGGTCTCCAAAACGGCAAGGCGTTGCTCAATCGCATTGAGCCGTGGGTACAGCTCTTGGCGGTCTTCCTTGATCTCCTGGCGCAGCAGTGAGACCTCACCAGCGATGTGTTCCACCGCTGAAGTCAGGCGGATCACGGCTTTGGAGGATTCCTCGTCTTTGCGCATAAAGCTGCCAACGCCACTAGCGCCGATGCCGACGACTGCACCGATCACGGCCGCCAAGACTTCAACCACGATCAGCGGCGACGCTTTGGTTTGCCTTGATCTGCCTGCGCTGCAGCGGCGATACCGCGCAGTGCCGACAGGATCAGCTGGACCCAGCCGTTGGCTCTGACGCCAGGGATGTAGCTCAGCAGTTCACTGCCAGCCAATAACGCAAGGGCTAGGCCTGCGAATTCTTCTGGGGTCATAGCCAGCAGGTCTGCTATGGCTAAGTTGCCCCTCTGAAGTAATGGATACAGCAAAGCCCAGCCGAAGCTGGGCTAAGCAGCCCGATGCCGAAGCAGAGCGGGAACACCACCACGTTAGTGACCGCCACTAAGCAAACACCCTCACCGGCTGCTGCGGCTCAACCACGTACTCCTCCCACCCCTCAGGAAGCTCGCCTTGAAAGTTGACGTGCCAGCCGTCAAGTACAGTAGGGGGTGTAATGACGCTATCATCCAAAGCCCATTCACCACCACTGAAAATGGTGCCAATCACATCAAGGGAATGGTTGTGGGAAGCAGTGATGAATTGCTGGTCATCATCAAGCAAACCAGCATCATCCAAGGCATTCATGCCGGTTTCAGCGTTCGGGAAGCGGATAAAATAAGTCATTGCGTGATCCCCTGGAGAGTCTCGTTGGGAAGGCGGGTTGGGAAGTAGGTGAGGCGGCGGATGGTGCCGTTAAGTGTTCTGACACCATCTTGACGATCTCCAATTCGTGCTTGCGTTAATGCATTTGGCATAGTGCAAACTGTATCCGCTGTTTCAGAGCTGCCGTTGAATGAAGCATTGGTATTGTTTAGCTGATAGCCAAGCACTTCACGAGTTGACGTTCCAACAGTAAAGTTAGATGCTATCCACCCAGCTTGTGATGTAGTTGCAATAATTTGAGCGGCTGGATTGGACCCACCTGTTTGATAAATCTCAAGCAGGTTCGTGTTTGTCCCATCGCTAAAACTAAAAACACGCCCTTGTTGCGTATTCGTGCTTGCAGTTCTTGTAAAATCTCCAAACACCGTCCCCTCATCCTGTCGATACCAAGAGCTGAAGTTACTCCCCGTAATACTGGCCACGTCAGCACTGCGGGTGACTGTTGCTGTGGTGGTGGGGATGTAGCTGGTGGGGAAGGCGCCGGCTTCTAGTTGAACGCCCCAGACGTAAAGACCGCTGGACCCGTCGCCCGTAAGCACGCCCGCGCCTACATACGGGAAAGATCGGATAGTTAATGAAGTTGCCGTATCAGTGGTATAAGTAAACGCAACGCGCCACCAGCCATTCCCGGCATTTGACACCGCAACCGAAGCACCAGAAAAGGAACCCGCTACAGACGGAGCGGTGACAATACTGCCGTCAACAAGTGATACGACTGCGGAGGCACCGTTTGCTGCAGAGGAACCAAAATCGCTGACTCGAACGCTAGTCGTTGAGCCTAGTGCTTTGAAATATGCGCTTCGGGTGTATTGAAGTGCAGATGCTGCTTTCGTAATAATTTGCCTTGTTACATTAGTAGTGAATGAACTTGACCCGCTAGCAACAATCAAAGCATCGGCTGTTTGTGTGCCATCTGGTGCAGCTATTGCATTAGCGGTTACGCTGTACGGAGCAGTGGATGTCCAAGGAGACGTATCCCATGCCTCACTTTGCAAACACAAATTCGTCCTACTTTCCTCCACCAGCAGCCCTAGGCTTTCGCCCGTGGTGGGAGAATGATCAAAGCGTGCTTCGTTCGTCGTCGCCGTCTTGATCAGCCTATCGCTGCCGACATAGGTGCCGCTACTGGCGCGGGTGAAGGTGACAAGGTTCTGGCCGGTGGTGGCGTCAACGAGGCTCTTGTTGTCGGCAAAGCGCAGGTCCAGCGACGGCACACTGCGGGCAGCGTTCCACAGTGGGTTACGCACCCACGGTCCAGCTAGTGCGCCACCAGGGGTAACGCTGGTGCGGAAAGCAGCAGAGCCGCGCATCAGAGTCCAGCCTCCAGTGTGTTGATGCGGAGTTCAACGGTGCTGGCGCTAACGGGGGTGTAAGCGCCACGGGTTTCGATCTCGGCAAAGATCGAGGTGCTGGCTGCGGCGAGCTTAAGCAGGCGGCCTGGGTAGTCCACCTGTGTGTAGATCGTGCTGCCGAGATCCTGCGGTGTGGGCAGTTCGATGTAGCCCATGTAGGTGGCCCGCTCGCCGCTCGCTAAGTCAAAGGCAACGTTATCCGCGATGGCGGTGGGGCTGGCTGAGTACAAATGAACGCGGAAGGCGCCCATGCCGCTCGGAACACTGCTGTCGCTAAAAATCAGCGAGGCGCTTTGCACAATGACGAAGCCACCGCTGGGGCCGGCGTTGGTGAGCGTCAGGATCGCGCTGCCGCCAGTGTCACCAACCACATCACCAGCGGTGTAAGCGGTGGTGTTGCTGGGGCGGGTAATGGATACCGTTGAGCGGTATGCCTTGCCATCGACAGTCAGGCTGCTTGCGCCATCACTGACGGGTACGGGGTTGCCCGTGTCGTTTTTGATCTCAACGCCGTCTGCAGTGACGCTGAGCGTGGCGCTGCCAATGTTGACCGGCAGAGGATTGTTGGTATCAACATTCTGAACGATACCCCCGGCGTCTTTGTACGCCAGCCGAACAGAGGCGTCACCAGCGCCTGGAAATACGGGCATCGCCAACAAAAAGCTCTACACCAAGGTTTCCTCAACCCACAATCAGGTCGGGATCGGTCTGGATGTCAACGCGCATCTGCGAACGCGGGCCTACGCCTCTTGGCACGTTGATCGAGACGGCGTTGCTGCCGGGGTACGCCCAGAGCAACTTGCCAGCTACTTCCTGCAGGCTGTTGGTGCCGTCCCAATCGACGAGGTAAATCGTCCAGCGGCTGAAGGCGTGCTCTTTCTGGTACTGGCGCACCGGTACCAGCTCCGGCTCCCGCAGGATCACCACCTCAAGGCCGCTGACGGTGGTGTTGGGCGGCAGGCTCTCACCCGCCCCACGCACCGAGATGGCTGGCGTGGTGCTGCCGTTGGCAAGGGTGTAGGTGCCCAAGTAGGACGCCAGCGTGACCTGGAGCGCGGTCCTAAACGAGAGCACGGTTGCCATGGGCCTAGATTTCCGTTGCAACCAAGAGACAGCCTGCCTCCATCCAGCCGAAACCGGGGCGCTCAGGCAGCTTGAAGGTGTAGCTCAACAGTGGCTTGTCGAGATCGCGCACGGTGATGCTGCCGCTGATCCGCCCACGAACGAGCACCAATCCGCCGCGCACGTTGGCGCTCTCCCACTTAGGCGCCAGCACCCACACCGCATTGTCGTCGCTGTGTAGCGCACGGGGGCTCGGCACCTTGGCGCCGTCTTTGACGCTGGCGAGCACCTGCGGCCAGCAGGTGATCAGCAGCGGCGGTGCTTTGTCCTCATGGCGTAGCTCTAGCGCCACAGCCGCGACCTCCGGGCTCAGCACGCTTTCGTCTTTGCGCTCTTCCGCAAACAGCGTGAAGTCCTGCAGGCTGAAGGGCTTGCCCTTCTTGGGGTCGCGGTTGACGTTGGCCAGCAGCGCCGCCAGCTGAGCGACAGGCAGCTCCTGCAGCTGCACCTGCTCGCGGCGGATGCGCTGCAATTCACGCCACGCCCGCAGCACCACGACGCGCAGCTCACGCTGGTAGCTGGTGCGATGGAACTGACCCGGATAGCCGTGGGCTAGGTCGTAGAAGATTTGCGCCCAGTCCGTTTCGCTCCGGCGCCATCCGCCGGCTGCGGCTTTCCCAATTCCTCCTCCGTCGGCGGTTCATTCGGCATCGCCTCAGCTTCCTGCTCCTCTTGCGCCAAGGCCCAGATCGCGTTGAACAGGGCGCGGTGCATCTGGCGGGTGTCGTCTACGCGCCAGTCGCTGAGGTTGCAGCGGCAACGAATAAGGGCTGTGACGGTGGCCTCCATGTTGCGCTGCCCAGCGCTGGCATACACCCGTGCCACCTGCTCAATCTGCTCGGCGTGGCGGGTGCGGATCGCTTCAGCCTCGGGCTCCAGCGCCTTACCGCTGATGGCGCTTTCAATAATGCTGAACGCCTCGGAGATGCTGATCTCTTCTGCCTTGGCAATCGCATCTGCGATCTGCGCACCTTTGACGAAGGCGCTCTGCTCTGCTGCCAGCAGTTCACTCACCACGGCCGATTCACCCACCGTCAGACCGCCCAGCACCGGCATCTCAAGGATCCCGCTGGCGGGTGTGCCAAGACGCCGCAAGGTTGGTGTCTCGGGTGCTTGAACAAAGGGCAGCGTGGGCATAGGCTTTTGGTGATTACTTAGAGGCTAATGCCCTATTGATGAGGCGTTGCTCTTTCTCCTTGCGCAGCTGCACTTGGCGAATAGCGGCTTGCACTTGTTTGATCCGTGCAAGCAACGGATTGCTGGTGGGTTGGTTCATGGTTTGAGGTCAGCAGGGGCGAAACCCAAGGCGGTCAGCTGCTGGCGGCAGTAGTTGGCGTTATCCCAATCCCAGCCGTACACCACGTCATACTGATCGGCACCGTTGAGCGGCACCTGATACTTGCGGCCGCGCTGGAAACTACCAGCAGACACCTCTGTGCTGATATTCACAGGCTCTGTCTTGGTAATGTCAAACACCACCGTGGTGGGCTCGTCGTTGCCGTCAACTGGGCAGCTTCCAGCAACAGCGCAGGGGGCTAGGTACTTCTTGGGGGCAATGCCAAAAAAGGTGCTGCGCATATAGGCGTAACTCTGGGTGCTGGCGCTGCTCAGGTTCATCGCAGCCCGGATGAAGCGATACACCGCTGGGGTGAAGAAGTCACCGTCGTGGGTGTCGGTGTTGAGATAACCCAGGCCAAACTGCTTAGCCAGTACGTCGTTGCCGCTGGCATAGTTGCCGTGCAGTGAGCCTTCGCGGTGCTTCGTTGCATTGAAGTACGGCACTGTGATTGTGCCGTAGGTCACCGGTCCGTTGTAGTTCTGCGGATCCACTTGGCCTCGCACATCCGCAAACTCATAACGGGTGTACTGGGAAGAGCCGAGCACCTCTACGGTGTCGTTGACCGCCATGGGCGGGTGCAACTGCCGCATCAGTGCATCCAATTCAGGGGGCACCTCCAACACCCGCACCGCTTTAGGGCTGACGACAAAGGCCATCACCGCATACGCTTGGCGTTCCTCAATGTTGCTAAAGATGTCCTCGCTGCGGAACGTGCTTTCTCGGTCGTAGTAAGTGCCTGTCTGAAAGCCGCAGCCAAACTCAGTAAAGCGTGGATTAACGGAGACGCGATCTGTGCGGTCCCGGCGCTCGTAGACCGTTAGGGTTCTGAGCTTGCTGTAGACGTAGACAAAGATGCACGTCTCTTCTCCAATCGGCAGCAGGTAGTACGCCGAGTCGTCGTAGTCCTGTGTGACAACTCTAGAGATTCTAGATTCTGCCCAAGAGCTTGTAGGCGCTGCACCTTTCCCCGTCTGGAAGAAATACCCGCAGGGGTATTCCGTAGTCCAGTCGTTGCCAAAGAAGTTGGGAGGGTCGTGCAGAATCAAGAACCCAAGCACCGAATCTTGTCCGCTACTGGTGTCAGTCGCTGCGGGCTGATTGGTGGCTGCTGCCCCGCTGGGGCCAAGCGTTTCGGCCTGTGCCGTCTGCTGCTGTCCTGGTGGCCCGACAGTCAAACGGAACGTGGGTTGCGGGACGTTGGGAATCACCGTCGTGGTGTACTCCACGCCCATGACGCTGCCCAGCTCCCGCTGCGCAGCAGGGCGGCGTTCAATGCTGGTATCTGGGTTGCCGCCGACCGGGCGCTCGGTCTGCGCGGCTTGCGCTTTCGCATCCTCAGTGACTTGCGCCTGCAGCGCAGCGTCGCTCTCACGCTGCAGTTGCGCCTCGCGGTTGGCTTGCTGCACCTGCTTCACGCGGTTCACCAGAGCGCCGGTGCCGCTGGCGACCGTGATGTAGGTGCTCATGGATCAGTCGTCCTGCACCAAAGTGATCACGTAGGACTTGGACTGCCCGGCGGCCAGAGTGATGCTGGGCGATTCAGCAATGGTGCTGTGCAGGTAGGTCTCCGTGCCGATACGCACGCAGATCGTGTCGTAGCTGAAGCCGCTGCCGCTACTGGTGAAGGTGGCGGTGATAGACGGCAGTTCATAGCGAGCATTGCCCGCGCTCCACGATCCGGTGCCGATGGTGCCGGTCACTGGGGCGTAGCCGTTTGCGCTAGCGACTTCCACCGCCTGCCATGCGGTGTAGGTGGAGTTGCTGGTGAGGCTGCCGCTGTTGGTGGCCAGAAACACCTCATACGCCTTGCCCTCAAACGCCAAGGCGGCTTGGCGCTGCAGCTCGTATTGGCTAATCGAGAGGGTGAGTGCCATCAGGCCAAGGTCAGGACGCCGGTGGTCGGATCAAAGTCAACGGCGAACGATTCGCCTGCAGCAAGGGTGATGCTGCTGCCGTAATCCCACCAGCCGATCAACTCATCACTGGCTGCGGTGTCGTTGTAGAGGACGGCATAGCGGAACGGGCCAATGCTGCCGCCGCTAGCAGTCCAAGTGGCCGGGTCACCCAAAACCAGCTTGTAGGTGCCAGAGGTCTGGGCCGAACTCGTCACCGATGCGGTGTTGCCACCAGCGGTGTAGCCGTTGCCGGCGCTGATCTCCGTCAGGTCAGCCTTCACCGCGTTGGTGGCCACAGGGGCGGCGTTGGTGAGCATCACCTTCAGCGTGTCTGCGCCAAGGTCATGCTTTTTCTCGGCCAACGCCTCCACGAAGCTGTTGAACTTATTGAACGCAGCCATGAACGCAGGGCTTTGGGACTAGGTTGCCGATCAGAAGTCTGGGAATGCTGCAGCAGGTGGTGTGAAATTGGCTGTGTAACGAGCTACGCCTTTCGTTAAGCGGAAGTCGTCGATGTAGCCGTTAAGCACTGAGCTTGGCGAAGTCGTTGTGGTGCTGTTGTTTACAGCCCCAATCAGCAATGGTTTTGCCGCATTGAAAATTGTGTTTGAGTTGATTTGAGGCGTGCCCACTTGAACGCCATCAACAAAGAAGCGCCATTCGTTTGTCGGGGAATTGCGGCTGACCGCAACGTGGTACCAAGTATTGACAGAAGGCGTCCACGGCCAGTTTCGGGCAATCTCAGCGGTGCCAGTTGCTGTATAACGGAACTGCATCGCCGCAGAAGCAAAAGACCACAAGAAGCTCCAAGCATGGTTGCTCGTGGCTGTACCTCGCTGAGAGGCAATGCCAAAGCTTGCCGCCGTAGAAGTTGTGTAAAGCCAGCATTCAATCGTAAAGCTACCGCCACCTAAGTTCCACGCTTCGCTGTCAGCCAGACTCAAGGCATCGCCCGTGCCATCAAAGGCTGCGCTGGCACCACCAAACCTGCTTTGTGTTGTGCTGATCTTGGCGTCAGCCAATGCTGTAACTGTAAAGGCATTGGAGCTGTTGTCGATAAATGTGGTGCTGCCGTTCGTTCCGTCCATATGCAACAACAACACCACGCTGCTGAAGTTCGGATCTGACAAACCGAGATTTGCCGATTGGCCAGTTGCTCCGTATGTACCGGTATCGCCAGCAAGTCGGTAGCCGCGAATGCTGTTGGCTGCCTCGCCACTGAAGCTGTAAGTGCCAGCAGCTGCGCTCAACGTGGTAGCACCGCTAGATGTAGCGTCTTGACCGGCGAGCACGAAGCTGCCAGGCTCAGCTGTTAGCGGGGTCAACACGCGCTTCAGTACAACGTCTTGGCCGCTCAACGTGAAGGTGCCAGCGTTGGTGCCAATGCCGTAGCTGCGCACGCTGCCAGCACTAAAGCCCGTAGCAGCAAAACTGCCTTCGCCGCCGATCAGCTTGCGGGCATAGCCAAAGCCAGCTGATTGACCGCTGAGAGTGAACGCAGCAGTGTCGGCCACCACCTTGCTGCCCACTACCAGCTTTGTCTTGGTGACGGCCACCTGTGTCTCGGTGCCACGGTCCAGGGTGTACGGGTAGTCCGTCAGCGCAACGGTGCTGCGGCTAATGCCCTCAACCTTGACGCTCTCCAGGTATGGCGCCAGCACCACAGCAGGTGTAATCACAGCGGAATGGGTCACACCGGTTTCTGAGTCAGTGCCGCCGGGTGATGGCGTGTAAGGCAACGGCAGGCTGGTGGTGCCAGGCACTAACGGAACCCAGCTGCTGGCGAGGTTGGTGCCGCTGGCTGCACTCACCGCACCCCACAGCAGCGCATCGGTGGAGGCCACGATGCCGTTGGCATCAAAGGCCCAGCTGGTGCCGTTGACGCGGTAGGCACCGGTGATGCCGCCGGCCTGCAGGTACAGCGGATCAAAGGGGCGCTTGGGCAGTTGATCTGGGGCCAGCTGCAGACTGACGCCGTTGCGGTTGCCCAGCAGCAGCGCGTTCTGCACACGGCCGTAACGCATTGCCTTCTGATCAGCATCGCTGGGTTCGCTGCTGAACTCACCTGTGGTCTCGTTCCAGCTGATCGCATCGTCTGGCGCATAGGGCAGCGTGAACTCGGTCACCGCTGTGCTGGTGGGGCTACCAACGATCCAGGTGATTTCGGCTTTGGATTCGCTGATCTGCGGCTTGCTGTTGGCGGTGTTATTGCGCTCCGCTTCGCTGGGCCGCTTCTGCAGGCCGTACTCACGCTGCGTGTGCAGGCTGGTCTCGGCACCGACATACACCTGGCGGCGAGCAAGGCCCAGCAGCGAGCTGATGCTGTTGCTCAGGTTCGCAGTGTCAAGCTCCTGAGCGCGGGTCGCTAAGTCCTGTTGACCGGACACGGTTTGCGAGCGCGAGACCGAGCGCTTGGTGATCGTCTTGGAGATGCCAGAGCTGGTGTCCGTCTCGTATTCGACGACCACGAAGGAATCCAGTTCGGCTGCGATGGTGTCAAACTCCACCAGCGAACCGCTGTTGCTGATGTAGGTGTCAATATTGAGGCTGCCCGCTAGCTCCAGCTCGGAGAAGTAGTTGTATGTCGTCTGAGATTTGACAACATCAGCACCCTCGGGCACCTCTTTTTTGCAGAGATTGGCCAAGCCGGTGTGGGCTTCGGCTGCGCTGCCGAGTTGTGCCTTGATGTCGTTAACGCCGCCACCGACCTGCTGCACAGACATCAGGTTGGCGTTGTTGGCTGCGGCAGCCGCCTTCTCGTACTCAACAACCTCTCGCGTCAGGCGGGCGGTGGGCAAGTTCCACAAACGCCCCTTGCGGAACGCATCACTAGCCCAGCGGTTGTTTGTCTCCGCTGAAGAAACTAGGTTGTAGGAAATTGACTCGATCTTGCGGTCCCACACGTCGTAGCGAGTGGCAGCAAAGCTGTACGGGTAGAAAACGTCGCTGTCGCTGACTGTGTTGCCTTCATCAGTTGTGTAGCTGACCGTGACCTCAGACGGTGCGCCGAAGACTTCCTCAATCTCCCAGCTGCGCTTGAGGTATTCGTCGCCGTACAGCTCATCAGGAGGCAGCAGGCGCAGGTTGCTCCAGCGCACCACCACGCTCTCGCCTGGCAGTTCACCGCTGCCAATCGGGCCGAGGTCCACCACATCGGCCGGAGTGATTACAGGGCCGGTGCTGGCCTCTTCGGTCAGGTCCAAGAACTGCAGCGTTTCCTCGCTGTCGAGGTAGCCCGCGTAGCCCTCGCTTTGCAGCAGGTCGCTCATCACCTGGATGTAGCCAGGCGTCAGGTCGAACTCCTCAACCGAGAACTTGTTGGTGAGGGGGATGCTTGCGGCGTCAAGCTGCAGCGCATCAAGGCACTGCTGGAACACGTACTCGGCCGTGATCGGCAGCGTCGCCTTCAGGAACACCTTGCAGGGCACTTCGGCGTTCTCGTCTTTGCTGCTTGGGTTCTCAACCGGCGGCTTGCGGTTTTCTAGGTAGGTCAGCTTGCATCCCAGCTGCACCGTGGTGGTGCGGCGGAATGGATCGGCAAAGCTGCTCAGCACCCGCAGCACACGCGGCACTGTGTAGGTGTCGCCTGCCTTGGCGTAGGTGAAGGTGACCTCAGTGCCGACCTCAGGCGTTTGGGTGCCGTCCAGCACCACCTCGCCACGGGTCTTGATTAGGCCGTTGCCCTGCAGGTAGTCGTCGGCAAAGCTGCCGCTGATGACGGTGCCAAGGCTGCAGCTGACTTCGGCGCGAATGTCGATGGGCATCTACTTCACCTCCGCAGCGTCAACGGTGATCGTGTAGCGGGTGCTCTTGGCGCCGCCGCTGATGATCACCTCGGCTTCTGCTGTGGGTGCTGAGATCGGATACCAGGCGCCCACACTGGGCACGGAGGCCACGCTGGTTTCGTACCAACTGCGCACGGCACTCCAACCACTGCTGTCGGTGGTGCCACGGATGCGACGCACACGGGTAGCGCTCAAGGCACCGTTAATCACATGAGTGCCACTAGCGGTGAGCTGCAGCTGTGGTGTGTCTTGGTAGGTTTCCATCGGCGCCAGCAGGGTCAACGTGGCGGAGCCGAGCGTCACCGTGCCGAGGTTGGGATTGGCAAGCGCTTCGCTGCGCTGACGATTCTTCTCTTCCTGCCGCAGCAGCACCGCCAGGGCTTGGGCGGCATCCACCAGCTCGCAGGTGGCTTGGATGTAAGGGCCGGCTTGATCACCGCTGGGGGCGCTGTTGAACCAGCAGGCGATGCCGCTCCAGGTGATGCCGTTGGCGCTGGCGGTCAGGCTGACGGTGGTGCCAATCGTGCCGCTGCTCAACGTGTCGGCATCGGTGAGGCGTGCGTCGCGCCAGGTGTTGTAGACGCTCAGCAGCGATTGCCATTCGCTTGCTGTGAGTAGACCTCTGACGGTCCACTTGCGGGCGGTGAGGCCGTCGCGGGTGTTGGTCTCGTCGTAGCCAAAGGGCTGGGCGATCAGCTTGCTGGTGCTGAACGCGCCGATGGTGACGCTCATTGGTAAACCTCCACGCCACGGGGCAGATCAGCAGTGGCCGGAGCGTTCACGTAAACGTTCCAGTCCTTACTCGCTAGGTTTGCGGTCGCTTCCGCCAGCTGAGTAGTCACATTGACTAGGGACTCGTTGACGGTGGCGAGATCGTTCTGAGCACGCGCTAAATCCAAGTTGGAGCGTGCAATGTCCTCAGGAGCACGCAGCTCTTGCCGTGCAGCTGTGATGAACTCGTTGAGCTGGCTGTTGCGCTGCGTCAGCCCACCCCGGAAGGTGGCAGTGACGCCAAGCTGCTTAGCCAGATCGCTTGCTTCACGCAGCAAGGTCACGTTGGCAGCCTGTTGCCGCTCACGGGCTTGCTGGGGATTGATGAACTTATTGATGCCCTCAGCGCTACCGCGTGCGGCGTTCAGGGCAGTGACGGAATCCTCAATGCTGCGGCTGATGCTGCGCACCGCATCTTGTGCGGACCTAAAAGCGTCTTCAAGGTCGGCCTTGGTCTTAGCTGCAGCCAGCTGAACATTGGCTGCTGCCTGCTGCGAGGCGTTGAAGAGGCTGGAGTTACCAGGATCAGCACCAAGAGCAGCCTGGGCTTCTTGCTCAGCTCGTTTGGCATCCTCCAGCGCTTTGACAGCTTGTAACGCGCCAATGCCAGTACCAGTCAAGCTGCCGCGCTGCTGTTGGATGGCGATCTCCTCTTGAATACTACGAAGCTGATTTGCAGCAGCAATACTTTCGGCAAAACGCTGGCCCTCGGTCTTCTTCAGCTCATTGAGTCGCGTTTGCTTGTTGACGATCTCTTGCGAGATGTCTGCATAGCGCTGACTATCAACCGCCAATGCCTTCTGCTCTGAAGACAAAGCCTTAATGGCTTCTTGAATGTTTTCAACGCTGTCACGTCCTTTTTTCTGCTCTGCAGCAACACGAGCAGCCTCTGCCGCTTGTGCTTTCAGCTCTGTGACTGCATCCTTATTTTTGGCCCTGAATTCTTCGGCTAGTTGCGGCAAGCGCTCTAGCGCTCGCTCCAAACCTTTAGCGTCGGGGAGAAAGCCTGTGCTGGTAAGTGTTAGACCTTCAAGCTTGGCCGCATCAAAGAACAGAGCCCGTGCCTGCTCAGCGGTCAGCTGATACTGCTCAGCAAGTTGCCGCACCGATGCAACGGCCTCAATGCCTGCATCTGGAACTAGGCCAAGGTTGCCAAAGAGGCCACCAAGGCCAAGCTTGTTGGCATCAATTCCAATCTGCAACCCACTCAACGCACCGGTCAGGTTCTTGACCTGCTCGGTAATGGTTGGCAGCAAAGTCTTTCCAAAGGATGTCTGCAGCTCGTCAAAAGCATTAGCCAGCTTTTGGAAGTTCTGAGCTGCAGTTGCCGAACCACCAGCACCTGCTGTCAGCTCATTAAGGCCTTTGGTCAGAGCAGGGAAAAACTCAGATGCTGTGAGCCTTCCAGACTCCACGAGCTTAATTAGCTCTTGCTGTGTGATGCCAAGCCCTTTGGCAGTAGCACCAAAAGCAATCGGCAAGCGCTCACCAAGCTGACCGCGCAGTTCTTCCATCTGCACGGTGCCTTTGGCTGCAACCTGCTGCAGGGCCAGCAGTGAGCCATTGATTTCATCGTTGCTCAGACCAAGAGCCTGCGCCGCCTTAGCGACAGCAGCGAACAGCTCTTTCTGCTGGTCAAGCGGAACATTGGCCGCCGAGGCTGCGGCTGTAAAGCTGCCAAAACTACCGGCCAGCGTTTTGAAGCTGAGGCCCAGCTGATCAGCCAAGCCCTTGGTAAAACTGAGTGCCTGCCCAGCACCTTGCTCACCGAGCGTATTGCTGAGTTTCTTGCTAATACTTTCAAGTTCTACAGCAGCATTAACGGAGCCACGCAGAAACCCAGCAGCGGCAGCACCAATACCAATCGCAGCTAACGCATCACCTAGGCCGCTGATGTCAAAGCTTGCCCGCTTTGCACTTTTGCCGACGTTTTCAATCCCAGCCGCCTGCTGCTGTGCAACGGTCAGAAACTTACCAGCCGTATCACGGGCACGACCCTGCGTATCAATGAAATACTGCAGACCGTTGGCAGCAGTCTGCACCGACTTGCCGGACGGTGTGAAGGCTTTTTCTACTGCGCGGCCAGTCGCTGTTGCTTGACGTTCTGCAGCTTGCAGGCCTGCTTTGAGCTGGGCATCATCAACGCTGACTGTTAAGACAGCTGAGCCCAGACTCTCCGCCACAACACGCCTTCATGTGCTCTTAAGTTGCCGCTGATTGCGGGAACCTAGGCCATGACTAGCGCTCTCGCTGCACTGGCCAACGCCACTGCAATCTTCACGGTTCCAACCGTTGGCACAGTCACTGATCCCGTCACCGGCAACGTTGTGCCGGCCACGGAAACAGTCACGGTCAGCTTGTACCTGCGTCAAGGCAGCACCAGGGCCTCGGACTTTCCTGGCGTTGACACTGAAGTTGAGACCTACGAGGGCTATGCGGTCAGCCCGCAAGCACTGGATGCACGCATCAAGCCCGGAGTGGTCGGCACTCTGAACTTCGCCGGTCAAGGCAGCATCGACTGCGAAGTGATCAACAGCCGCTACCCCTACGGCACCACCGGTCTGATTGGCAGCACCGTGCAGCAGGTCATTGGCGACAAGATCCGGCTGGCCCGCTACGTGCAGGGCTGATGCCAGTTCAGGTCAAGGCCAACTTCAAGCTGACCGGCTGGAATGCCAATCAGCTCAAGCTGCGCGTGCCGCAGATCCTGACCACCTACGGGAAGGTCTTGGGTGATCAGCTCAAGGAAGAGATCCAAACGCCGCAGTTCGGTTGGCCGCGTGCCACCAAACGCCGCAATGGGCAAACCGTCAGCAGCCCACGCGACATCGTGGACCTCGGCGGTCTGCTGCGCTCTCAACGTCGTGATCGCCCCAGTGCAACGCAGCTGCGCTTCACATGGGAACCCAAGAGCAAAGACGGATTCATGTATGCCGGCCTCATCTTGACGGGCTACACCACCAGCAAGGGCACACTGGTACCAGGCCGCAACTGGATCAAGCCAGCCCTAGAGAAGCAACCGCTAGATCGCTTCTTTGCTGAGCAGTGGCGACGCCTAGACGGCATCGGCGGGTTGTAGACACAAAAAAGCGGCCATCTCCAGCTGGCCGCTCTGCTGTCCACCCGACAACCTAAGTTGCTCAGGCGTTGGTCTCGGCAGACCAGGAATACGAGCCGTAGCCCGACAAGGTAAAACTGACAGTTGCAACATTGCCTGCAGCAATCGACTCCGAGAAGTCGGTCACGAAGGCGACGCCGGAGTGGTATTCAGGGCTGCCGGTGCCACTCATCTCGGGCGATTCACGATACCACTCAACAGTGGTGCCGGTTGCAGCATTTAGGGCAGCATTTTTGAGGACGGCATAACCGGCGTCATTCAGGTTGAGGTTCATCTCGCAGGGGATGGTGTAAGCCTGCGTGGTCACCAGCGAAGCGGTAAAGCCCAGCGTGCTGCCGTAGTCCTGCACTTCCTGCGTCTGGCTGGTGCCCTGGATACCAGCGTTGGTCAGGGACAGCACCTCAGTCATGCCGGTGCTAGCGGTTGGCTTGGTGCTGGCGGTGGTGCCGGCCTTCACATAGAACCGATACCCCAGCGAGTTAAAAAAGGCACCGGTGGCCATGACTTAAACCTGTGGCGTGTGCCTTAGGTTGCCCCTAACTAGCAGCAGCCTCCTCTTCGGCCTCAAGTACCTCCCACGGCGTCATGCGCGGGCATACATGTAGGTCAAAGCCCTTCACGTCATGGGCCACGCCTGCTGTCGCTAGCAGTGCTTCCTTGAGGTCTTGCTTGCTGCAGCTCAGCTCCTTGCAGATCGCTGCCGGCTGCCAGCCCAACGCCATCAGCCGCCTGGCGTTGTTGCCCAGCAGCCTGACCTTGTGCGTGGCCTTGATCGTCCAGTTGTGGCCCCGCAAAAAGTGCAGCACTTCACCTTGGGCAAAGCTCCAGAAGATCGTGCTCAGCTTTCCCTTCTCGGGATCCCAAGCACGGCACGCCTTCAAGAAGGCAATGTCACAGCAGGAGAAGATATCCTCCTTGGCCATGCAGTGGCTGTACTTGCGGCACAGCTTCCCGCCGAACATCTTGATCAGGCCGATGTTTTCGGCATACATGCGCCCAAACCGCCGCTGTTCCTCGCGGGTCAGTGGTTTAGCAAGGTGTCCTTCGCTGCGCTTTTTCTCCGGTGCAGCGGCCGGAGTGCTGAAGAAATCAAGCTGGCCTTCAGCAACGCGCATCTTGTCTAACTTCGCAGGACGAGGCGCGACCCGAAGGCTGATGCTGCGGTGCTGGTGCATAAGCATCCCAACACTTTAGACAAGTGCGGAAGCACATTCAAAGCGTTCTTGCTTTCGGCCTGTGGGGTGGAATTGAACTCCACGCTGATCACATCAATCTGGGCACGCTTGAGGTTGGCGTTGGGGATGCCGCTGATCAGTTCGCTACTGCCGGCACCGCCAGTTGACAGGGCATTGCCATCACCGAGCAGGTATTCGGCCAGGTCAAAGGTGGCCTGCTTGATCGGCTTGGGGATCTCGGTGCTGCTGTAAGACCAGTCGCCACACTCGGCGTCCGTGCGGGGCCAGAGCAGCGCTTGTGTGCTGGCAGCACGCTCACCGATGTAGCTCAGCTCATCGAGGTAGCGCGTGGCCATGATCAGCGCACGGCCTTTGTTATCGGTGCTGGCCGATGACCAGTTGAGAGTGCCGAGGTACAGGTTGGCCAAATCATCTGCAGCAGCCACTGTCAGATAGCTGTTGGCATCAGCAGCGCCAGCAGTAGCAACGACAGTGACGGTCATAGCGGCACACCCTTGCCGCTAGGTTGCCCGCTTATTTCTTGGGTGATTGCCAGAGTTTGACGGCACGATCAAAGCTGATCTCACCGTCAACAAGGCGTTGGCCCAGCTTCTTGCCAAAGATGGCCTGTGCAGTCTCGGGGTTGTCTTTGACCCACTGCTTGGCAGCCACTTTGAATGACAACGCACCCTCGGCGCCATCACCGTCAGCCAGGCGATTGGGCTGCACCGGGTTGCCCTGTGGATCGGTCATCGTCTCGTTGCGCCATTTCCAAGGCAGGATTACACATCTACACTGAAAATGCGGTGATACCTTCCGGTAAGTAGCTGGAAATCGCTTGCCATCCAGCTTCAAGCAGATTGGGCAAACGGCAGAATCCAGCACTGCTGTCCAGACAAGCCCGTCCGGTCCCATCCAGTCAGGATCGGCTTCAAACTCATAGATCGCCTGCTGCGCGGCGCTGCCTACTTCCTGCACACCTGTGCGGATCAGGGCTTCAACGTTGTTTTCGGTGATGCGCACCACGGCGCTTTCGTAGGTGGCGAAGGTTTCGCCGCCGATGTCCGAGAGGCCAAGGCGTGCAAAGCGCTCCACACGATCAGCCACCAACGCCGGCAGGCTCTGCGTGAGCTGCGTGCTCAGCGTTTTGCCAGCCACCACCGCGTCATTAACGATGCGCTGCACCTGAACGGTTGATGCTGACGCTGCACCTTCATTGATTAGGTCACCGCCGGCCATGGTGACCATGCGGCGGGCGAAGCTCAGCTGCTGCTCTACAAACGGCCGCAGGGCTTCCTGCAGCGCTGCCAGTTGCGGCACACCGAAGCTCTCCTGCACGCTGCGGGCCACAGCGGCCACCACCGCATTGATGGTCTGCTCACGGCCCGGCCCAAAGCTCAGCACACCCGACTGACCAACGACGCGCTCTACAGCTGTCAGCGTGGTGCGCAGGTCTCGTAGTGCTTGCCTGATCAGGCGATCTTCCAGCTGTTTTTGCCGCAGCGCGTTGCGCAGGAACGCTTCAACTTGCTGCGACAGATCAGCCACGCCCTTGTCCTCTTAGCTTTTTGCGCCCGTGGTTTGGCCGGCTGTGCTGGCCATACCCTTGCCGGGTCTTTTTGGGTTTGCCCTTGCCAAAAAGGCGGGCAGTAACACCCGCCTTAGCTTTGACCGCCATCAGTCTTCGACAGACTCAGCCTTCTTGCGCCCGCGCTTGGGGGCTTCTTTCTGCTCAGGCATGGAGCAGACTTCTGACTCTGTAGAAACAGAGGCCACTGCCGAAGCAGCAGCCTCTTCTTCTTCACGACGAGCCAGGTTGAACCCGGTCAGTCCCATGAAGATCAACCTCAGTCGAAGTTGCTGGTGACAGTGCCGCGCACGATGCCAATGTTCTTGGTCTCGTACACCTTGGTCCAGTTGGCAACAGTGGCCAGAGTTGCCTGTGAGGGGTTAGCACCGCCGGCGGTCTGGTACTGAGCACCAATGGGGTGGAACACGTTGTGCCAGGACACGGCCATGTAGTCGGCCAGCGCGAGGATGTCGCGGTCCACTTCGGTTTTGATGCCCTGGGCTTCGCCCGATCCGACTGCCCCCGGAGTGAAGAAATAAGTTGCATATTTCTTCGAGGAGCCAGAGCCGCTGGTCTGCACATCGTCGGAGACGATCACGCGCATGCCCATGTAAAAGGGCACGCTGCCGTCAGCGGTATATGCGCCAGCCACAGAGCCAGCGAACACATCGGGGGTAGCAGCGTTAGAAGCAGCAGCGGTAGCGCGAGCTTCAGAGGCGGTCACGTAGTCAATGGCACGACGCTCTACGAGGTCGTAGTAGACAGCCGAGTGCATGCAGATAGCGCTCAGCTTGTCGCCTTGATCACCCAGCAGTGCACGAGCCTTGGCGACGTGACGAGGGGTGAGAGGGGTCTCACCAGAACCGCCGGCATCAAAGGTCAGATCGACAAAGGATGCCGAGCTGTTGCTGCTACCGACTGCACCAAACACACCAGCGAGGGTGGCCAGCAGATCCTTCTGCTGTTGGTGAGCGATGTAGGCAGCGACCTTGTTGCCGATGGCGGCCATGGGGTCAGCACCAGCAGCCAGCTTGGCCAGCTCACGCACACCCCAAGCGCGACCACGGTGCAGCACCACACCGCGCTGCTTGTCGGCGGTGATGTTGCCAGGGGTCAGACTGGCGTTATCAGCCAGCACTTCAGCGTCGCCGCTGAGGTTGGCATCGAAAAAGGGCACATTCACGTAGTCGCCGCCATCGGCCACAGCGTTGAGAGCCTCAAGGGGCTGCACAACACCGGAAGCGATAAAGGCATTGCGAAGAGTGGTGGCCTCTTCCAGATACGGAGTAAAAATCTCCGGGATGACAATATCCGAGCGGACTGTTGCCGCCATGGTTCAAGCTCCTAAAGAGAGTGGGTTTGTGGTGCGGCCACAGGCCAATGGGTCAGCACAGCCTTCCCTCTTGCTTGTAAGTATGCCAGAAGCGTTTACTTACTAGCTGCAGCTTTTAAGCGTGCATAGAGTTCAGGATCTGTTTTGTAGATCCGTGCTTGTTCGGTGAGGTTGTAGTGCTCACGCGAGAAGGGGTTTTTGCTGCCGGCAGGTAGTTCAGCGGTGCTACGGCCAACCGGTGCGCCGGTGCCGGCGGGCTTTGGTGCCTTGAGGCGGTACTGCGGCAGGCTGGTGCGTGCCCAGTCGCTGATTGGTGTGCGCTGGTAGCCATCGACAACGACCACGCTGCCGTCTGCTTCGCGCTCAATCTGATCGGGCTTGAGCCGCAACCTGATCACCTCATCTGGATCGTGCACGGTGTCGGCCAGGGCAGCGACGGCAGGACCGATCACCTTGAGTTCACGGTTTTCGGCCTCTAGCTCAGCGACACGAGCCTGCAGCTGCGATTCACGCTCGCGGTACTGCTGCTCGTAGGTCTTAAGCGCTTCGTCGTACTTGCCTTTGGATTCCAGCTGCTGCTGCTCCACCTTGCGCTTGAAGTCCAGCAGTTCCTGGACATCAACGCCATCGGGCACTTCAGGCAGCTTCTTGGCCAGCTTCTTCTTCTCGTCCAGCAGCTCCGCATTCTTGCGGCGCATGGCATCGAGTTCTGCTTGCAGGGCTTGCAGATCAGCGTTGTTTGCAGACTGCTCCACAGGAGCGGTGTCGTTGTCGGGCATGTAGAGCCACAGGCTCAGGGTTGCTGATTAGGTTGCCCCGGAAGTTGTTGCAGATTTGCATCAAGCTGCGCAGCTTGTGCATCAAGCCGTGATTGCTGTTGCGCTGCGGTGGCTTCAATCTCCTGATCGACATTGAAGTCGTCGTAGAGCCACTCACCATCGGCTAGCTGGATCAGCAGGGTTTCCTGCGTGATGTCACCGTTGAGGCGCAGCTTGATCAGCTCGGCTACATGACCAGGCTCCAGCGTGCGGGCCACGAAGTCGTTGTTGACCATGCTGCTGCCGCTGTTGGGCAGACCGAGGAACGCACTGTGGAAGCGCAGGCAGTTGTCGATCAGATCCTGCAGGCCAAGCGCCACGGTCATCAGGGCAGCATCACCTTGGCTGCGGTCAATGGCCTTGGCTTCTGCCGCTTGGTTGGTCATGTTTTGACCCATCACAGCGGCCAGGCCAAGTTGATTGATCTGGCGTTCAATGCGATCCAGCTGCTGGAACTGGAAGCCGTAGCTGGTGCCTTGCGGCTCCACAAACTCAGCCCGTGAATCCACGGGTAGAGCCATGGCGGAGTCAGGGCCAGCAGTGATCTCATCTAGTTCGGCTGGCACGCCGTACAGATGGAAGCGAGGCACAGCAGCGATGTGCAGCTGATTGCTGAGGTCTGAGCTGACGCGGTAGCTCTGCAGGTTGAGGTGTGCGACCTCTTCCAGCGGCGGGGTGGATTCCAGGATGCCCACGCGGTTGGAGTAGGCAACCGCAAAGGGGATCTCGTCGAGCGTGGTCTGGCCTTCGCTGACCAGTTCCCAATCACGGGAGCGGGAGGCCTGCTTGCGGAACAGCTGGAACGCACCGGGCGTCAGCACCCGCACCTGCTCCACCACCTCTTCGCCGTATTCCGAGTAAGGCACGACGACGCGCTCTAGCAGGCGCAGCTGCGTGAGCTTTTGCGTGCCGCCCACTACGTCAGTTCGCCAGCCAAGGATGTCCCGTGGGCTGTAGCTCACCCAGTAGGGACGGTTGAAGTCAGTAACCGGTGTGTCGTCGCCTTCATCACCGCGAGGGAAGTCCACCAGCACGCCGACGTGCCCGTAGCGCAGACAGGTGCGGGCCAGGCTGTGCAGGTAGACGTTGAGATCGTTGCCCTGCAGATCGACGTCCATCATGTGCTCTTGCACCTGATCAGGCACGTTGTCCAGACGGACTGGCTTGCGGCTGATCATGCCGGCCAGCATCTGCTCTAAGCGCTGGTAGTACGGCGGGCAGACGCTGCGGCGCAGGCGGGCGAGATAGCTCTCGTCGGATTCCTTCGGCTCCTGCGGCAGGTAGCGACGGCCTGCGGCTTGCAGCTGCAGCGTGCCACCGATCAGCTCTTCGATGAGTTCCCAGCGGGGCTGCATCCGCTGCCAGGCGATGCCGGGATCGTGAACGCCGAGATCCTGAATGGACAGGACGGGCTTGAGTTCAGTGGCAGCGAGATTGAAGTGCACAGCCCTTTTTTCTAGGTTTCCGATCAGTAGATGCGCAGATTGCGCACTGCTTTACCGCTGTGGCCACGGCCCACTTCAAAGCAGCGGTGGACGATGTAGCCGAGCGCATCATTCATGTGGTCATAGCCGGCGCTCTTGTCTGGATCACCTTGCTCTGTGTAGCTCTGCAGCTCTAGGCACTCGATCAGCTTCTTGCAGCGCTTATCGACGAACAGACGGCGCTCGGCCATGCCGTTCTCCAGCAACGCTTGCACCGCTGCGATCCTGTCGCGCACCGGTGGGTTGGCTGAGGGTGCCATGTTGCTGATGTCGTAGCTCTCCAGGATGGCGATGTCGCTGCGGGAGCTATTGGTGCTGCGGTTGGCACCGGAAGCATCGGGGTAGCCAAGGATGCGTGCTTTGCCGTAACGGCGGCGAGCCTCTTGAGCGAGGGCATCGGTGTCGTGGGCACCGGTAATCTCATCAAAGACGTGCAGCTCACGGCCACGGCGCACGGCTAAGACGCCACTCATGTTGCCAATATTGAAGTCAATGCCGAGCAGGATCGGCTCTTCTGGATCCCAGTCAACCGTCTGAACGTGCAGCTCACGGTTGAAGCGGTCGTACACCTGGCCGGTGGTGAGCGAGACAAACTCACCGTTGAGGTAGGCCTGCAGCAGGTTCGGGTCGTAGTTGGCCTGTAGACGCTCAATGAAGTCAGGCGGCAGATAGGGGTTGTCTGCCGTGCGCATCTTGATCAGCTTGCGATCAGCGCGTTCCTTGGTCTCTTCTGAGGCGAAGGTTTGCCACATCCAGCGGAAGCCTTCAGGTGTGGAGGCTGCACCGAACTGCCGAACGTTGCCGGCACGAAGGCGGCCAAGGATCTTGGGGAAGGCCTTGTTGGCCGTGGAGGGTGGGACAGTATCAATTTCATCGCAGAGGCACCATGCGGCGTTGATGCCGATGCAGCGCTGCCAGTTTTCAAAGCTGCGGCAGAGGATCTTGGTGTCGCCGCCGGGCAGGTGCAGCACGTATTCCGGGAGCGGTGAAGCGCGGAACGTGTAGGGGATGTCGTAGGCCTCTAGGAAGTCGTCGAAGTCGTTCTGCCAGATGTCACGGATCAATGGGCCGGTGGGCTCCATGACGATGCCGATGAAGCCCTGATTGCTGGCGGCGAGGTGAACGGCCTTGCTGGCTAGTGCACGGGTTTTACCAGCGCCGTATCCGGCAGAAATGCCAAGGATCTCGGTTGTCTGGTCTTCGACAAAGGCGAGCTGACCGGGGTGCAGGTCCGCTGTGATGCGAGCGAGGAGGTTGGCTACATCAAGGTCGCCGTTGCCATGACCGATCTGCTGAAGGACGTTGCCTGTTGGTGCAGCAGCAAGGATGCTCACGAGCAGAGCTGAGCGAGCTTGGCTGCGGTGTTAATGGCACCTAGAGCGATGTGGTACTGCCCAGCGCGGCGGGCTTCCATCTGAAGGGTGGAGCACTGAGAGAGCAGGTCAGCGATCATCTGGGGCCGTTCGATGTCCCAGTCAGCCTTGAGCTGATCGCGGGCCATGCGGAGGTATTGATCGCAGGAGCTTGCCTTGACCCCCCAGTTTTCTTCGGCATAGCGCAGGCAGTCCGACCTACGGCCGCCATTGGCGATTATGCGAGCGAAGCGGCGTGCCCGCTCGATAGCTTGACCTTGGTAGGAATCGCGGGCTGCCATCAGGCTGCCTCCTGTTGCTCCGCAAAGTGGGTAGCGGAGGGTTGGCAGATGGCGGTGTTACCGGTGAAGTCTTCCCAGCGCTTGACGATCACATCGCAGTAGGCGGGGTCGAGTTCCATTATGCGGCAGTGGCGGTTGGTCTTTTCGCAGGCGATAAGGGTGGAGCCTGAGCCTCCAAAGAGGTCTACTACAACGTCACCTTGTTTTCCCCATTGATCGAAGACCCATGAATGCAAGTCAACGGGCTTCTGCGTTGGGTGGACGCGCTTCTCTCCGCGTTCTACAGAGTCAAAACCAACCCAGCGCTTCCAAAATGTTGCTTTCTTATGGCGCTTCTTAGACCAGCAGATCTCAAAATCGTTACCGATCATCTCAGCATCAGCCTTGTCCCGTTTTTGCCAAACAATCAAGCTGCCACCGCGAGGCAGGCATTCAAAGTAATAATCAGCTCCCCACCAAAATTGCTCTGGCACATCTTGGAACAAAGCTATTAGAGCCGATGGATCAAAATCTTTGTCATCTCCTATTACTTCTTTCCATTTGTAGCCCTTTGCGTTAGGGCTTTTTGCGGAGCCTTTGATCTGGCTGTAGTCGGTGTTGAGGTTCATCCCATAAGGAGGATCGCAGTAGAGCATGTCCGCCTCCTGCTGATCCATCAGGCGTTCAACGTGCTGCGGGTTGGTGCTGTCACCGCAGAGGAGGCGATGATTGCCGAGAATCCAGAGATCACCTGGCTTGGTGATCGGATCTTCGGGTGCCTCAGGCACCTCATCGGGGTCGGTGTTGCCTTCGACTGGATCGAGTTGCTCGGCTTCCTTAAGCAGCTCGTCTAGGTCTTCTGCTTCAAACCAAGGCTCTAGGTCATGCTCTTCGCTGAGCTGTTGCAGCATCTCGGCATCCCAGTCCGAGAGTTCAGCAGCGCGGTTGTCAGCGATAGCGAGGCCGACCTTCTCATCTTCGGAGAGGCCGCTACGGCGCACGGCGATGATCTCGTCACCGCTGGCTTCAACGACCTTGAGCTTCGTTAGCCCTAGTGCCTTGGCACCTTCGATGGTGCCGTTGCCCGCAAGGATGCGGTTCTCTTCGTCGATGACGATGGAGCGTGCTGCGCCGTAGCGCTGCAGGGATTCCTGAATGAGGCGTGCGGAACTATCAGTACGCTTGCGGGCGTTCTTATGGTCAAACTTGAGATCTGAGATTGTATTTGCCATGGCCGGAGTTTAACCGGAGGAGGGCATGAGGAGGGTGCCATCTGAGGCGAGGATATTGAGCTTGTCTTCAGCGTCTTGAAAGGAGCGTGCCCAGATGGTGGCTAAGCGTGCGACGGGTTCTGGTGCGACGAAGTAGAGGAAGAGGTAGTGACCTTTAAGGGAACGATGGCCGTTGGTTGGGAGGTAGCCACCTGTGAGGCGGAAGGTAGCGAGAAGATTGCGTGCGATGTGTTCAGCGAGTTCTGGGTCAACGTCGTGTTGAAGGACCAGGCCGAAGGGTTCGCCTGTTGCGGGATCTTCAGCAACGATGGACCAGGGTTCCATGGCACAGGGTGCCGCTGCTTTAGGTTGCCAGCGGGATGATGGTGATGAGGGCACCAGGTTTTTCTTCTGCGGTGCAGTAGCGCTTGTGGGCAGCCAGTTGAACCACTTGAGAATCGTCGTGAAGAAGTGAGCCAGTGAGGGCATCAAGCACGGCACGGGAAAGTTTGTCGATGTCGCCCTTTAGGCGAGAGGTTAGGTGGGCTGGTGCTTTAGGGGATAGGCCGGATTTGTTGTAGTGGCCTTTGGGGCGTAGGAAGCGAAAGGTTATTGAGATGGAGACGGGGTGATTGATGAGTGGGGTATTGGTTGCTAGGGCTGCGTCGGTGACGAGAGAGCGCCAGGGACGGAGGCGCTGATTGGTTTCGCGCATGATCCCGTTACCGACATGGCTTTTAGAGCCTTGGGTTGCTGGTTCCATGCCGATCACGTTGAAGGTGATGGCACTAGGCGCGGATGATGATGGAGAGGGTGTTGATGCGTCGTTGTTCTCGTTCAAGCCACCAGCGTTCGGCTGTGAGGGCGCTGGCAGGGTCTGCGGAGAAGGTGCCATTGACGGTGAGGAACTGACCGCAGAGGGAGACAAGGCGACAGGGTTGGTTTTCAGGCCGCTTGGTTGTCATCTGTTGGTTTGCCAATGGCGGTGATGGCAGCGGCGACGATGGCCTCTAGCTGGCAGCGCGGGATACCGGAAACGGTGCGAGCGGCGGCGTCGATGGCGCGCTGGTAGGCGGTGAGGTTGACGGGGAGGGTGCTGGCTTTGAGCTTGGTGGGCATGGGTTGGCGTAATTAGTGAAGGTGACTACTCGTTGTCGGGAAGCTGTTCGAGAGCACGGCGGATGGTGTCTCTACACGTCACAAAAGCTGTTGCGTCCGGCCCTTTGCATAGAAGGGTGAGGGCATCTAGCGCCTGCTCCCTCAAGCTCGGCGGCTTGGGCTGAGCAAGTGCGGCGCGGGCTTCTGTCGCCAACGCATGTGCTTCGCGTCGGTCATCCATCAAAAGCTGCCGGTAATGGTCCAGCTCGTCAGCCATGCGGGCGCACAGCGCTCGGAAGTCAGTCATCTTCGTCAGGAAGAATTTCAAGAAGGGATGTGATGCACTGCCCGGTGGTGTTTTCAGCGCCGAGGCAGTAGCGCTCGGCCTCGCGCAGTGCCATGCGTAGCCGCTCCACAACGGGCCACGGATCGCGCAGTTCGGTGGAAAAGTCATCGAATGGTGCGGGGTGGAAGTCGCTCATTGGGGTGATGGGATGTTCTTGAGTCATTGTTGAACCTCGTAGTGTGTAGAAATTGGCAATTTGGCTAGATGGAAGTGACGAGACGATATCGCTTCAGGATTTCCTCCTGCTCTTTCTCTCGCCAGTATTGAAGCCTACGTTCAAGCTTTGCCGTAGCAAGTTGCATCACGCTTCGTTTGTCATAATCCCAATCCAACAATGGATCAGAAGCTTTGGCCAAAGAGTTGTTCGTAGGCATGAGAGATAGCGCGAAATTTCCTAAGATGATGATCCCTATCTTGCGCCAACAATTCCGCGAGATCTTTGATGAACTCATCGCCATTGTCATTATCAAAGTAATTAAAAATAGCGTCTGAAAGCACATCTTTGGGCGTGCTCACAGTTTGCCTCCTTTAATGGCATTGTTGTAGTTCATTAGATATTCTTCAAAATCAGCACCAAGAGGAGCCTCTTTTTGAAGCTCTTCATGATTCTGCTTGAGCATGTCCAAGCTCACAACAAAAGCACAACGAATGCGCTCCAGGGCCAGTTGTTGCACGACGTTAGGCTCTTCATCAATAGCCTTTTCAATGGTGCAAATGAATTCTTGCAGATCTCCCATGGAGAAGCTGCGCGTCACCATTGGCTGGCCAAAGTGCATGGCAAGCTCTCCATCCTTAAAAGCAGAAACAGGATGGTTGGGCAGTAGGTGATTGAAGGAGACGGTCACGATGGTGAAGCAGAGGGCTAGCGACGTTCGCCGTCGCATGTGCATAGTGTGCCAGCAAAAGGCCCCCTATCAAGGGGGCCGTTCATAAATCGTTACAAAGCTCGTGGCTTGCGCAAAGCCTGTGTGGCGATGCTTAGATTTTTGGTGATAGGCAAAGGCTTGTCTCGCCATTTAATGGCAATGGCATGGCAAGAGCCCACTGGCATTAGCTCAGCATGCCTGAATGCCCTATCCAGCAGGATTTGATAAGCCTGTCGCTTTGGCTTGCTCATCGGCCCTTCAGGCTCTTCAATGTTGGTACGAGCAAAGTCGGCAAGTTCCGTAATGTCATCTAGCTCATTGGTGGCAATGACAAAATGTCTACCACGTTGTTGAGCCTTTCGCCATGCAGGATGAATGGGCGGATTCTCCATGGCTAAAGCTTGTGCTTCTTCTCGCAATTGAGGAGGAATGCAAATGTGAACCATGCGAGGCAGAGAATGCTCTTCAACAAGGGAGAGCTGAAAGTCCATGATTAGATGAAACGGAATTGTCCGAAACGAAAAGAACGATTGCCGATGATTAGAAGGCTTTCACCAAAGCCGTCATACATTGTGCCAAGAAGAAAACTATTTCTCCATTGAAAACAGAAATCTCCCAGGCGAATATGCCCAGTGATGTCAGAGCAATGGAAAGAGAAAATCATAATTTGGGGTCTTCGGGAAGCGGAGGAATTTCTTCAATCATTGCAATCCTCACATCGGGACGCATGGCAAGCATAAAGTGTTCAGCTTGTTTTGCGGAAATCGCCCCAAGGGCGATTTTCTTGCCTTCGTAAGTGGTGATCAAGAATGTGCGGCACGTTGCAGCCATTACCAACTCTCCTCTTCAAGCTCTTCAAGAATGTGCTGACTGAGCGTTTCTTCAAGCATGGTGCGCCATCCGCCGTCGCCTCCAATGCTATTAATTTCTGAAAGGAGATGGAGAGCATCAGCAATGCGAGTGGAGTCCATTAGGCAGCTACAAGCCATACTGGGCTCTTCACCAATGAGTTCCTCAAACATGCCAATGTGCAGCTCAAACCATTTGCCCAGGCAGAACAGGGCCACTTGCCGGTAGGTTTCGTCGCCATGCTTCTGCAGCATGGCTTCTATGGTCTTGGCCAGTTTCGGCGGAATGCCTACAGTGCCATGGTCCTGCAAGTGAGGCGAGATTGAAGCGCCGATAGCTTGCCGCTTGCCATCTTTAGCGGCTACAGCTTGCCGTAGAAACTGGTCGACGGAATCAAAAGCGTCCAATGGAAAAGGGAGAAGATGGGCTCATAATGGTCCCATTAAGGACCATTGTCAATAGTCATCTTCATTAATTGTTTGTAAAGGCATGGCGTCAGGAAGTGGCTCGTTTTCTGGTTCTGCATCGAAGCTAATAGTCTCAGCAGACGCAGGAAGAGAATTGCTTCGGCGTTCTTCCGTTGCTTTGGCTTCCTTCTCCTTTTCAATGGTGGAAGACAAATCTTTCAGGAATTTCCTATAGGAGGTGTCTTGGTTTTCCACTTGCTTGATTTCGTTCAAGCCAAGCAACTTTGCTTGTTCCACCAGGGAATTCTTGGCCACGTTAAGGAACGATGCGTCGCCAGCACTTTCTTCAATCTTCACCATCTCCTTGCTACCATCGTCACCACCGTCCATAATGGTGACTACTTTCTTGCGCTTACTATTTTCAAAGCTACGAAGAGCTAAGTCTTTTAGCTCCATTTGTTCTTTCAAGAGACGCGCCCTGTGCGTATCTTGATTCTTCAAGATTTCTTGCGTATAGAGATCGCGGTTGAAATGGCGATCACCATTAACTGTTTCTTTGCTGAGTTTAAGAACATTCGCAATCTGACGATTGCTCATTTTTGCTGCAAGAAGCTCCTGCACCATCCATCGCCTAACGCCAAGCATCTCTTTGGTGTAGATGCCAGGACCGGCTGTACCGCCTTTTGATTTATGCTCACGAATGGCTTCGTATTGTGAAATTGGAACGCCAGCCTTTGCTAAAGCTTTTCGTGCATAAGCCTCTTCTTCTTCAGGCGTAGCAAATTCAATTTCAGGACGAGGCATTCTTTATTATTTTGCTTCTCGCATTGTAAGCGAAGCTTTTGGCTATGCGCCCCTCATGGTATCTCCCTTTCCATGGAGAGTACGAACAAATAATTCTGTGAAACGTTCCATGCGCGAGGCCACGACAGTGGCCGGAGCATCATCAATGGCTTGCTTCAACATACAAAGCTCTTCCCATTCAGCTTGTGACAATGGTGAGGGAGTGTAATTCATGACGAAGCAATGCAATGGCATGGAACGTGCCTAATAGAAGAGCGGCGCCTAATGCGCCGCTCCATAGTGCCACTCTGATTTCATGGCGACGAATGGCATCATCAATGAGACGCTGAAGATCATCGCCTGAATTAAGCATGGTTCAATGATACTGCCAGAAAGCTTTTTCTAACAGATCATCAAACTCATTTAGCTTTTTAGGGCAATACTTCCTAATAAATTCTTCCATTTCTTTGTGGAAGCTATCAACGATTTCTGCATAAGCAGCATCTAGCCCGCGAGAGTCCATTTCATGCTCAGCTTCACGCTCGTAAGCAAGAGCCATGCAATCCTTTGGGTTGGTGCAGAATTCACGCATTGGCTTGCTCCTGCACGGCGAAACCACCATCAATCAATTGCTGGATTTCATGCAAGCTTCCGCGCCAATGGCGCTCACCATTGTTATCACGGGCTCCGTAAAGCGTACGGGCCGCTGGTTGCGGCCCTTTAGCGGGTTTTGAAAAGCCGTGATGAATGATTGGCAGAATTTCTGCTCCATTGTGCTCCAGCAGAGGGAGCTTTTCTACTGGCTGAGGCGGTAGAAGCATTGCTTTGGTAGTTTCCTTTGCAATGTTAGTAACGTTCTTTTTGTTTGAAGGCTTGTTTGCCTTTCGTCTGGAACGTTCCGCCCTGTGGGGCTCCACTCTGGCTAGAGCGGCATTGCGGAGGTTTGAGGCCTCGTCTGGCCTGTTCCTTTTAGGGAATCTTGGCCTGATGATCGAGGCGCTTCGCCCTGGGGGGCTCCGCTTGCTCTGGATGGCCAGGCAGCGTAGGCTTGTAGCCCCCTGGAATGCTCGTCTGAGATCTCTGGGATACTCGCGGGACATTCCGGAACCAGTTTACTCACCCCCGCCAAATTTTCACAAGAGGGCCAGTGAGGAAATTGGCACAAAAAAGGGGGCTTGAGCCCCCGTTAGTCTTTTGTCTATACTGAAGAAAGCTGCTCGCTACGGTAGGCAGCGGGGAGGCTGTGCAATAGAGCCTCCCTCCTATTGCGAGACAGTCAGAACCACTCATCATCGTCTTCCCCTTCGGGAAGACTTTCATTGGGAACAATGGGAACAGGCTCTTCTTGGGGAGCTTCTTCCTGAGCGGGAACAGGCTCAAAATCAACATCTGGAGCTTCATAAGCCCAGCTTTGGTACATCCTGGTGCGTTCACCATTGGGACCAACAATGAAGCTGGTGTCAATCAAGCCTTGACGACGTGCCACTTCCAGCAAACGTCCCACGCTTACCGTGTCCCATGAGCCAGAAGCATTAGCAGCAGCCTTCCTATCGAAACGCTCGTGCTTGCGAGAGTTGATCATATTGACGAGATTATCCATGCTCTCATTGCCACCCACTGCAGGCCCTTTGTAATACCAGCCATAAGTGGCAGGATCACGCTGCATGAAATGCTTACCAGCTAAGCCACTTCGGCTCTTGGTCCATTCAAACATGAACTGCGTTGAATCAGGATTATTGTCAGTGCGATAGAGTTTCACCACTTCACTAACGTTGGCTTCAAAGCTGGAGCTATCACGAATACCACCACTTTTATTCAAGTGGTGAAGGATGACAATGGAGCAACCATATTGATTGGCAATGTCGCGCAGTTCGTAAATGCAATTACCAGCATCAGAACGGATGAGATCTACATCCATGCCAGCCAAGCATGAAGTGAGACTATCAATCATGATGAGCTGTGGCTGGTGGCGCTGCACGTAAGAAAGGAGCTGGGGGATGTTACTAAAGCGCCAGCGATCAATGAAATCAATCTGACCATTGCCTAGTGCATCATCGTCGTAGCCAATAATTTGAAGCTTTTCTGCAGCATCAACAACTGGCTCGTCGCATTGAATGATGAGCACTTTCCCTTTCTTGCAACGGCGATTGCTCCAATCTTTACCAGTGGCAACGTGCAAAGCCCAGTTGTAGACGATTGTGCTCTTGCCACTTCCGGGAGCTGCAGCTAGCAGCATCACGCTACTTTCAGGAAGAATGCCAGCAATAGTCCACTTCCTTGAGTCTTCAGACTGTGCAATTGCTTTTGCATCGAGGATTTCCATTTCCTCTTTGCCATGTACGCGACCGCGTGCTTCAGAAAGCAGCTTGTCGATTTCTTGTGAATTCAGCTTGACGCCATGAGCATCCATCCATTGGCGAGCTTCATAGGCAATGCGGGCATCGTTGTTGTAGAGACCAACCATGCGCTCAAACGTGCCAATGATCTCCTCGTAAGAAGGGAGCCCGTCTTTCCCTTCGTGCCTATCCTTTGAGACGATGGATGAAAGAATGGCATCTTGATCTGCACCATCATCAAGCCAGTCGGCTAAGTCATAGCCTCCTTTCTGAGGCAGATTGTCCCATTCAAAGCTGCTTGGATCCGCGTAGCACCATTGCGCATTGGGATTGTCTGCAGCCACCTCCTTCATGAGAGCCACGCCAGGCTCATCACGATCAGGACATAGAACTACTTTCTGCCCGCGAAACAGTTGCGAATAGTCACCGTTCGCACGATATTGTCCGCTGCCACCAAGAAACGTGCTAGAAGGCAGGCCGATTTCCCAAAGCCTATCAGCAGTCAGTTCGCCTTCAACAATGAAGATGGGCAGGCCTGAAGCTGCTGATGCTTCAATGGCATCGTAATAGCGATAGGGAAGAACGTTCTTGCGAAGTTGTTTGACAATTTCAGAACGCTTGCCACTTACATTATTGGCAGTGGGATAGTCTTGCGAAATGCTTTTCTTGCCAGAAGTGTCATCTCGCGTGACGACTATCACGTCTTCGCGATTGCGATTTTGATAGGGGAACGAATAGCGTTTTGCTTCGCGCATGGGACGTTCCCAGCGCTCTAGAGGAGCAAGAATGTTACGAATTTCTGCACGATGCTTCGGACTGTCGTCATTGAAGCAGTTGTATGCTCCGTTCCCTTCGTTCACGGACAGGTCGTTGCCACCGCACGCAGGGCAGATGTATTTGCCTGCATGGTCGCTCGGCTCCAGTTTGGCGAGGTGTTCAAGAATGGAAAAAGCCATGGGCGATGGTGAGATGGGGGTGTTCTAGCACCAGAATCCTGCTGCTGCAAGGCTTTCGCAATTCTTCATGCCAGCTTTAGCTTCAAGCCTTGACGCTCTGGCTATGACGGCTATATTGGCCATGTCCCTCGCACGGCAAAACCATGGAACTCTTGCTGGCCGCCATCATCGGTTTCAGCATTGGTTACCTTCTCGGCCCTCTGTTCTATGACCATTGATCACGGCGAGCTAAAGAAGAGCCGCCACTTCACCCTCACTGATACTGCCTACGCCCATCTGAAGAACATCGCTCATGATGCAAGGCAAAGCCTGAGTGAAACAGTGGAGCGTCTCATTCGCTCCACTCCCATCTGGGAAGGTAGCGCCACTCTTTCTGATGGTGCTTTTTCCATGATCGAGGATTATTCCATTTCTGACATCACCATCGAAAACTATGAAGGTTTCTCAGCTTAAACTTGCCTGCGAAGAGTTTCTTCTTGAGCATCCCGATTCTGAAGTGAAGATTCTATGGGAAGAAGGCGTCATTTCTGAAAACTACGATCCTGAATACCTTGAAGAGCCCACTGATGTGAGGGTGATTAATGACTGGCCTCTCCCTGGTGACAGTCTTATCACCAAGAACGAAAACCCAGACAAGATGTTTGTCATCATGTATGGCGAATATCAACCTCGTGGTTTTGGTTACAAAGCAGTGGCTTCAATTGAATGAACCACACTATCTTCACTTATTCTCCGTCCGACTTTTCCAGCATGGAAGACTCCGCAAAAGCAGCAATGCTCGACCGTTACAACGGCATCTTCACCCCGCTGGAAATCAGCGCCGAAGCTTTTAAAGCTGCGTATGACACTCCAGACATTGGCCCTCACATTGAAAAGGACTACAAAGGCTTGTCCTATTTGTCCTGGCCATTTGCATTCCGCTATTTGAAGGAGCATTTCCCGACGCTCTTTGTGGCCTTTGAAGAGAAAACTCTTGGCTGGCCCGTCTTCGGTGAGCCTGGTGCTTTTATCCTTCGCCCCTACCTCACGGACGGCATTCGTCGCACCCCTGCTCTTGTCTTTCCCGTGATGGACAGGAAGCACAACTCTATTCAACAGCTTGATGGCCGTGCCATTAGTGACAACATCCAACGTGCGAGCGTCAAGGCCATCGCTACGTTCACGGGCCTTGGTCTTCGTCTCTATGCCGGAGAGGACATCCCGAAGGAAGAAGCGCCGAAACCGGCGCTGCAGCAAGATGCCCCAAAGCCTGCTCGTGCGGCCAAGAAGGCTGCGACGGCCACTACTGGTGGCACTTCTGATGTTGGAGAAGAAGGGCCTACTGCCGCCGCCGATACAGGGACCAGTGAGCCTTTCGACGCAAAAGCAGCTCTTACAGCAGTGTGTAAAGCCAATCCGTTGAACTATGGCGACGAGAAAGCTTCTATGGCTGCAGGTAAAGCTGCTCTTGAAAGCATTGGACTTGCTCGCGCCACGGAAGTCAAAAGCTGGCAAGCCTTCGGAAACGTCGTCGCAGCAATGATGACGCTATGGGCAAAGCAAGAGCAAATTGCCATTAGCAAAGCTGAAATGACTGAAGAAATCAATGCCGTGCGTGGCCTTGAAGATACTGCTGCCATTATTGATGGCATGAAAGCTTTCGTCGCAAAAAAGCAGTAGATCTAGCAGCGGCCCGCTTAGCGCGGGCCTTTGCTGGAGCAGTTTGCATTGATGATGATGCCCTACCAATTACTGAGCTTCCTCCCGCCCTATTTGGCGAATGATCCTCTTGGCCTGTTCCTTCTCGTTACCTTTACATGCCTGATCCTTGCTCTGTCAATCTTGGCGATTCTTTCGCTGATTCTCCCATGAGTCGTTTCACTTTTCTTTACGAAGAAGGAGAAACCAAAGTCTCCTATTCTTTCCATAACATTTACATGCCTGAAATCATTGAACATTTCAAGCAGTTTATTTTGGCTTGTGGCTTCTTTGAGAGCTGCATAATGGCCTCCATGGAAACAATGGTTGAAGAGCATGAAATGATGGAAGAAAAGCGTGCAAAATCATCGCTCTCTAATTGATGCTTGTCATGAAGCGTTCTGGAGCTTTCCTGAAGACACGCTTAGCAGTGATCGTCGCATTGCTGCTGTTCTTGAGGCCGTTGCTAATCATCCTTTGGCTGATAAGCGATTCCTTTATCAAACTGCTCGCACTATTCTCATGCCTGACATTGCGATGTGCACGGGGGGTGAATGCCCTGTTAAAGAAAATTGCTGGCGTTACATGGCGCCTGCGGATCGCTGGCAGAGCTATTTCGCTGCGCCTCCATGCGATGAAGAGGGCTGCGACTACTTCTGGGACATGAATGAAAAATGACAAGTGGCTTGTTACGATCTATGCCTTGCAGCCCTTCAAATGCCAGCGTTTCCCCGCTACGAACCCAACAGGCTCCAACTGAACAAGAAGCGCTATTACGTTTGCGACGATTTTCCCAATGTTCCCGCAGGGTGTGTTTTGCCCTCTGTGACGACTATTGCGAGCGCGTGTTCATCGCCTGGCAAGATTGCAGCGCTCATGAATTGGCGCAGGAAAGTGGGCGATGAAGAAGCTAATCGTCGCACTCGTAATGCTGTGGATCGAGGCAATTGGCTTCACGGTGTTCTAGAAGACCTCTGGAATGGTGAAGACATTCAAACCCACCTCGATTCGCACGAGAATTACGTCCCCTACTTTGAAAGCATTGTTGGCTTTCTTGAGCGAGTGGATAGTCCGCTGCTCGTTGAAAGCGCCATTGCCTGGTACGATCCTGCGCAAGAAATTGGCTATTCAGGCACGTTCGATATGCTCGCCAAGATGAACAGCGGGGCGTATGCCTTGCTTGATTGGAAGACGAGCTACAAGGAAAAGCCTGACACTCAACTGGCCGATTACCGCATGCAGCTTGGTGCCTACGTGCAAGCCATTGAACAGATGTATGACATCGAAGTCAATGAAGCACATTGCGCCATTGCTATTTACGATCCCGACACTGGTAACGGCCAGGAAGCGCAAATCGTAAGTCTTTCGGCAGCAGAGCTTGCTATGCAGGCAGGCATCATGGTGCAGAAGGTGCAGCAGTTCTTCTTTGATCACTACCCAGGCGGGCGCCCCTTAACAATTTCTATGGACCGTGGAGCTTGACTCCCCTGTTTATGGCGCTATGCTTCTGATGCCCCTTCCAGGGCCTACTACACTCCGCAGAGGAACACTCAATGCCCGCTGGCAATCTTCCTTCTTTTTCTGGATCGCTTGATCTTACTCCCGACATTCTCAATGCCATGAAAAAGGCCGGGACTAATGCAAATGGCAACTACAAGCTGCGTTTTGCATTGTGGAACAACGACAAGCGCGATAAAGATACTGCCCCTCATTTCAAGGGTCTGGTGACAGTGCCTGAAATGACAGAGAGCCCCAAGGCTTATGCTTCGATGTGGGACAACGGCAGTGGCTCCAAGCAAAGCTTTTCTGGCGGCTCTGACGATCCGTTTTGATCGCTTCTTGAAGCTTTTCTTTTCTTGACAACGGGGCTCTTAAGAGCCCCTTTTCTTTTTCCAGAACCATGCTTCTTAATGACAAGGAAATCAGCGTTCTTGCTGAAAATGATATTATTTTTCCTTTCGTCGCAGAGAAAACCAGAGAGCTGCCCAATGGCACAAAAGCCCTCTCATACGGTTTAAGTCATGCAGGGTATGACCTCCGTTTATCCCCTAAGGGGTTCATGGTCATCAATGATTCCCACATCACGGATGAAGTGCTAGACGTAAAGGCTTTTAATAAGGAGCTGGTGTACGAGGCTGAACCAATTGAAGAGAATGGCTCCACGTTCTTTGTCCTTCCGCCGTTCTCCTGCGCTCTTGGCGTGAGTGTGGAACTCCTGACAATGCCGTCTAACATTATGGGACTGACGGACGGCAAATCAACGTATGCTCGACAAGGTACGATCATTAACGTTACGCCAATTGAGCCTGGCTGGTCTGGCCATCTCACTATTTGTATTGTTAATCCCCTGGCTTTTCCCGTTCGCATCTATGCCAACGAAGGCATCGTGCAAGTCATGTTCGTCCGTCTCAATGAAGACTCACGAAGTGACTATGGAAATGGCAAGTATCAAAACCAAGGCGCTAACGTAACGTTTGCTGCCGTATAGCTTGTGAGCGCTCTTGAAGATCAATTCCTCGGGCTATGGCAGGCTCATTTCCCAGATCTTCCATTGATTAGGGAATACAGCGACGTAGAAACGTGGGAAGCTGATTTTCAAGAGCGCTATGCCAAAAGCAAGCGTTCAAAGCGTTACAGGGCAGACTTCGCTCATCTGCCCTCACGTTCTCTCATTGAAATACAAGGCGGCACGTTCAATCGTGGCCGTCACGTAACTGGCTCAGGCTACGAGCGTGATGCTCGCAAATTCAATTTGGCAACGATGGGTGGCTGGAAGATCTTCCTTCTTACCACCCAAACGGCCAAGGAAACTTTTTGGCTTGAGCGGATTGCTGCTTTTCTGCGAAGCGCTTAACTGCATCAGCAGCTTCACCAAGCAGCTCATCAGCAGCTTGTAAATCACGCTCTTGGAGCTGCATAGCTTGCCGCAGCTCAAGATTCTCCTTGACCAATGCAGTGACGGCTTCTTGCATATTGCTCCAGCCTTCCATCATCGTGCAAGCCACTTCACGCAGCTTGTCAATGTCATTGCATTCACTCAGTGCCTTCTTATTCGCAACGAGAGCGAAGTCCCGCTCCATGCTCCGTTCAAAAGGCCCCATAACGCCAATACAATCTTGACCATTGTATTTTAGGCCAACGGGAATAGAGAAAGTGCTCATTGTCCTTGCATTGTTTCGTTTAGCCTAGCCATGCAGCGATTTGGCAAGCAGTTTGTTTATCTGGTGGACGATGGGAAGGATGCCGTAAAATGCGGGACGGGCTACCGTCCTTACAAACTCCCTCGCACTCCTCGCAACCATGAATGGCTTCCAGGACAGCATGTGGTGTACGTACAACGTACGGCAGCAGGGTGGATGCCCTCTTCCGTTGTTGGCACCATTGAAGGCTTTGATGAAAGCGGAAGATCTCGTAAGGCACGAGTACGGTGGCATTCGGCTACGAACATTGCTCCTACAATCAGTCTGCAACGGCTCAGGCCTCTCGCTTTAATCCATGGCTATTGCTGAAAAAATCGATCCGCTGATGGATGGCATCAGCATGGTGCGTCTCATTGATTGGATGGGAAGCTCTCTTGATATTGTTTGCGACGCTCGGCAGAGCTTTGATCAGACCAGCAGCGAATGGTCCGAAAAGGACCAGAAGCTTCTTAATTATCTCGTCAAGCACCAACACACCAGTCCATTTCGTGGCGTTGTCACCAAATGGCAAGTGAAGGCTCCGCTGTTCGTTTGTCGGCAATGGTGGAAGCATGTTATTGGTGGTACGTTTGCCAATGACACGCTTGGTTGGAACGAGAAAAGCTTTCGCTACTGCGAAGCTGATGAAGAGGCCTATTACATGCCTCGTGAATTCCGCCAGCAAAGCCCCAGCAACAAACAGGCCTCTAGCGGCCCTCTGGAGCCAAGCATGAACCAAGTGGCCATGATTGAATATGCCAAGGCCCTTGAGCAGTCCAAGCAGGCTTACAAGGCGTTGCTGACGCTAGGAGTGAGCAAGGAGCAGGCACGAGGCATCATGCCAATGTCCACCTATACGTCCTTCACCTGGACTTGCAGCCTTCAGGCTCTCTTGCATTTCATCTCTCTGCGGGACAAGGCTGATAGCCAAGGAGAAATCCAGGCTTATGCTCAGGCCTTGTCTTCCCTTGCCCGTCCATTGTTCAAAGAAGCCTTTGAGGCTTTTGATCTTCACCAATCTTCTTTCTAATGACTGACGCCGTGAATCATCCCCGTCATTATGCCAAGAATGGCGGCATTGAATGTATTGAGGCTATTGAAGCTTCAATGGACCAAGACGAATTTCGTGGATTCCTGAAAGGGAATGTAATGAAATACGTTTGGCGCTATGAAGAAAAAAATGGCCTGGAAGATTTGAAGAAAGCCAGTTGGTATCTTGATCTTCTCATTTTTAATATGGAAAACGAGCCACAGCAAGAAGCAGTTGAGGCTCTTGAGAATGCTTCCCAACAATGCGAAGGAGGATTCTGTCCAATGCCTGGCTCGGTTCAGCCGGTTCCTGGCATTCGCTACGATCTTCCCGGAAAGCAAATCACTTTTGCTCCCATTGAAAACTAAGCAGCATTGCAACAAAGCCCCCATAAGGGGGCTTTTTCATGCTCAATTGTTTGGTGCATCGGCAGCACAATCCCTTTCTTCTCGCACCATGCTTCAAGCTCCTTCTGGTCAGTGTGGGCGCTAACAAAGCTATTGCAATACACCCATGCCATCACAATCTCCTCTCGCTTCTCGGTCCAGAATGGTTGCACTCGCCACCATTCCAGCATTGGAAGGTTTCCTTTACGAAGATTACAGCTTTTGCATGCGGGAAGCATGTTCCAACGGCTGAAATGCGGGCCTCCTTTGCTCTTGGGAACAATGTGGTCAATCGTAAGCTTTTCTTTCCATTCCCCGCAATATGCACAGGCACACTGCCCAAATGGTCCCCTCAGAAAATAATCTTCAAAAATACTCTTACGAAATCTACGTTTTGCATCTCCAGGGCGAAGTTCAATGAGAGAATAAAGCAGCTCATCAGGACCATTCGCTCTTGGCATGGCACTATTAAATTGTCTTGACCATAGTTTAACGCTAAATAATGCCTCGTGAATTTTGTATAGAATAGGCGTATTGATTGATGGCTATGGACAGTTTCAAGGACGGCCTTGCAAATTTTGTAGCCACCATCACGGCTGGCATGTTGCTGTCAACAGGCGCCATGCTTATTGCAGTGGGCACTCAGCAAGCAAGAGTGGCAGTGCAAATTGAAAGCATCACCGAGAAGCTAAGCGTGCTCACAGATAAGATGAGCGACATTGAAACTAGAGTGCGCAGTTTAGAAATTAAGCGCTAGCGTATTTATATCTTCCTTGCATTGTTCATCATGAGCGGCGCAGAATGGTTTGTTATTGGTGGCATCATTATTGCCGCCGCCGACCAAATTCTTGATCGTTCCCCTTGGAAAAGCAATAACGTTCTTCAGCTTCTTCTTGAAGGCTTGAAGACTATTTTTCGCGTGAAGGGCTGAGGCCATGTGGCCGTCAAATCGAGCATTCTGGGATGAATGCTTCCAAATTGCTCGTAAATATGGCGCTCGATATCCAGAGCTGGTAGCTGCACAATGCTGCCTAGAAAGTGGCTTTGGGAATCATACTTCTGGAAAGCATAATTATCTAGGCCTAAAAGGAAGTGGCACCACCACTTCTACGCAAGAATGGTATGACGGTCAATGGGTGACCATTAAAGCTGGTTTTATTGATTTCCCTAGTCTTGCTGCTTGCATTGAATATTTAATCACGCGATGGTATAAAGACTATCGTCACTTTAAGGGCATCAATAATGCCCCTAATCGCTATGCAGCGGCGCGTATGCTCAAGGAGCAATCGTATGCCACGGATCCCGATTACCCCGCAAAACTGTCTAAGCTCATGAAGGAATATGCTCCTGAGAGCACTGCTTTTACTATGATTGGCCCCAAGAAACGTCCGCAAGATTTTGGCTTTAAGAAAGGCGATTCACATTTAATTGTGAACGATGCAGTGGAAACCATGAAGGCTTTCTCATTTGAAGGGAAGCTCTTATGGGAAATCCCTTGTCTTGCTCGTGGACAATATAGTGATTTTGAATGGAAGATTACAAATTCAGACACTCCTCCAGGGATCTATAAAATTGGTGCCATTTACAAAGACTATGAGAAAGTGGGCGACAAGCCTGCTTATGATCGCACCCTCATGGCTTACGGCTGGTACAGCTTTGACATGGTCGAACTAGAAAATCAAGAAGCCGGCAATGGTAGGGCTGGAATTATGGTGCATGGTGGCGGAAGCGCAAATGGTTGGCCGGGAGCATGGGCTCCCAAGCAGCCATTAGTCCCCACTCATGGTTGCGTGCGTTGTCACAACATTGACTTGCGCGACAAAATCCTTCCGCTCACCAAAACCGGCACTGTCTTTATTAGCGTCTATCAAGAAGGTTAATTACTTAAGCCCAGAAGCACCCTGAGGCGCTTCCATTTAGCAAGCTCCTTCTCGTGGTAGTCCTCCCAAGAAGCGATGGTTTCGCTCAGTGCCTTACAGGCCATTGCTGGATCATCGTCTGTCAGTAGCTCAGCAAGAATGTCCGAAAGATGCTCCGTCTGTTGCTTGTACCACTCGCCTTCTGCAACGAAAGGAAAAGCCATGGAAAGGGGTAGCATGGTGCTGCCCCAGCATAGCTTCTATAGCGTTTCAATCCAGCCCAACATGCCAGTTGCTTTAGCGTTGCCAGAGCTTGTCACTGTAAGGAACAGTTCATCGCTAACTCCGCTTCCATTGACGCCCAAGGAAAGGCTAAGCCCATCTTGCACATCGATTTCCACTGAACCAGCGCTGTAGTAAAGACCAGCATTAACAGTGGTTCCGCCGGAAACAATGCTGCCAGCAGAGGTGGTTTCCACATTTCCCCTGCCATTGGCACTAGCGGTCCAAGTAACGCCAGAAGTGGTTGGATTACGACGAAGCTTCCATTCAATCGTGGTATTATCCTCCGTCACTAAATCAACTTTCACTGGAATGATCACATTATCAGTGCGGCCACTTGCCATGCGAATGCCGGCAACGATACGCTCACCAGTGATATTAGGAATTGAACCAAGAGCAGGAGAAATTGCATAAACTTCGCCATAGGGTTGATACCCGCCTTCGCTTGCAACAGTGGAGCAAATTTGCTTCATTGTTGCGCCACTAGCGCTTGTTGCATATTTTGCAATGCGATAGGTTTGTGGCAATACTGCCGCTGTCATATAGACGCTACTAATATTATTTGCATGGAGGAATTCATGGCAATAATAATATTCGCCATCAAGAATAAAACCACAACGTGCCCGTCCTGCCCCTAACCATTCAAGATCAGTGGTAAAGATGTTGGCCTTTGAAAAATCAAGCCACGAAGCAGTGTCAATATTCCATTGATCCTGATTAATAACGTTTTCAGTGACAACGCCAGAATACTTTCCTCTTACCACTAGCTGAAGAGTGGTGCCACTGGCACGAAGAATGATTCCATTGTTGTCATCAAATAGTCCCACTTCCTGAATAACACCACTCGCCGGCATTGACCCAGCAAAGCTTTGAATGGAAAGCAAAGACTTTCCTGGCTGATAAGGAAACCTTCGCCGAGTGCGCCTCATTACGCTGTCACCAGAGGCGGTGGTGACAGTCATATTGATAGAGCTTTGATTCGCATCATGAACAGACGATGCAGAACCAGTGATGGTTTCATTCCACACATCACTACGTTTGTCGTAACGAAGTACGGAATCAAATAGCGTATATGGCTGGCTTACGCGCTTACGTGCAAAGGCATCCACTTCTCCGCTGTCAATACCACGACGAATAATTTGACCACGATAATCGGCGGCAATTGCAGTTTCAAACTGGTCACCGCCTCTAACTACTTGTCCCATGAAAATAGCCCTTTATTTAAGTCTATTATGGAGCAGTATATCCTTGAGCATTGACATACACTTGAGCGCCGGAGGCTACACAAGCAAAGTTTAAAGCAGCATTAGCGGACGTTTTCAATGGATTATTAAAAACAATTTGATCTGTTGATGTCATGGTTCCACTGAGGTGTCCGCGCCAAATTACAGTACTACCATCCTTTACTACGGCTTCTGTCACCGTAGCATTCGCGTTTTTAACCGCCAAAGAAGTGAGATAGCGTCTTAAACCAGCACCGGCAGCGCCAGCTAATGCCACGTCTGCTGTGTTTGAAATGCCACTACTAGTTGCAGCGTAGGACCATTCAAGCTCAGGAATTTGATATGGACGAGTGATTAATGCACCTTGTAAAGTGGTGATTAGATCAGCCGTATCGCCAGTGGCAACGTTTGCGTAGTTGGCAGTGAGAGCACGTCCTGCAATCCTTACAGGGTTACCAGCAACCGCAGCATCGTGCGCTGCAGAGCCTGCAGTATTAAGCGCATTAACGCTTGCTTGGTGAGTTAACTGTACTGGAACAGAAGCTGCTTGCGTTGAATTAGCTTGAATCTCCACTCTTTCACGGAGATAATCAAAAATACGAACAAAGCCAATTCGTGCGTCTGTACGTTTAATGATCGTACCGCCAGCATTTGTAGTGGTAAAAGTGGCAGGAAGAACAGTTCCTCCAATGGGAAGTAAAGTTATTGTCGTAGTAGCAACGTTTGCAACTTTATAGACGCCATCCACATTTAAAGATGCACCAGTCGAATCGTTTCTACAGCTATAAACATTCACATAGTCCCCAACTGAAGCGGCCCAGTTGCCGCTACCAACGAGAGTTAATGCAGTGCCATCGTTGGCTGCAGACTGAATGGCAACAGTTGTAAAGGCGGCAGGAATGCTTCCGCCTTGCACTCGCGCCACCATGCCACCATAACTGGTAGCAGTGGCAGAAGCACCAAAAGCAATGGTGAAAGAAGTGGACGTGGGGGTGGAGGCAACTGCAGTGGCAGTAGTCAAGTTGGCGAAGTTAGTTTGATCACGAATGCCATAGATGACAATTTGATCACCAGTTGTTAAACCATGCGCTGTTGACGTTGTAATTGTGGCAGTGGTAGAGCCGGCTTTGACTGCAGAAACAATTTGTGCAGTTGGAACAGTAAGCCCTTTATTATTGGTAAATCGAAAACGCAGCTTATATTGTTTTGTAAAATCAGGAACCACCTGCGTTCTAAATATCCTGGCATTCAACGCACCAATACTGTCAACTGCAGCATCTTGATACTGAGCCCTGTCTGCCTGCAAAATATATCTAAATTCAGTGGCTGGAAACCATGAGTAAGTGAAAGCAGCATTAATACCTTGTGTTCCAACAGTCGTGTTGACGGTTGTTGAATGGTTACCATTCGCAGCACCGCCAGGAAGAACATCGCCACTATTGGCGCGCACGTATAAAGATGAGTTAGTGGCAGTAGCGTTCTCAAAAATTTGCGACATCCCATCCCTTGCATATCCCAATGCAGAGCGCTGGTAAACAAAACCGGAAGTAAATGGACCTGCCGTTACAGAAGGAATGGTACCACCAGGTCCAGCAGTGCAAGTGAACTGCGTGGTAGAAGGAATGGTCGCAACAACTAAAGACGGATAGTTAAATCGACTATCACTCACTCCATAAATACCAATACGCTTGCCAGGAACAAGACCATGGGCGCCTGACGTATTAACTGTCAAAGTGGTAGTTGATTGCGAAATACTTGCAATGGTTAATTCAGAAGGAGGGGTGAGACCTGCGTCTGTGCTAATAATTTCTACTGACAGCTCTTGTCCCAATACTCGCTGGGACATACTTAAGCCAACTGCAGCCTCTAAAGGCATGTCATAGTTAGTGATTCCCTGTAAAACTGTTTCTCCGTCTGCGACTAGAGGATCTTTAGAAATAACTAGATAGGACGCAGACATTGCATTTCCATCTAGCTGAACAAGGTCCCCCGAAGCTGTAGTTAAAGTCCAATTAGTTCCAGGAGAAAAGCTTTCAAACGATTCCCTGAATTTAGTAGTAATATTCGCAGGGTAAACATTTACGCCGCTAGCGATGGCAGTTCTAATGCCAGACGCAGTGGCTTCAGACGCAGCTCCAGACGGTAATGGTAAACTTGCAATGCTTGCAGGTACTGGATTGCCGCTATCATTGCTAATCTCTACGCTTGCATTAGCAATCTCCACTTGAATATCTGCGCCATCATCAACAAAAAGCTGCACTTTATCTGCAGCGTTCATGCCGCTAGTGTCAGCATTAAGGAATAGCGTCGTATTTCCCGAAACGCTGCTAACACTACCGCCTCGTGCCGGCGAATTGAATTGATAAATAACTACATTATCAGTGACATTTGTAGCAAGCAAAAATTGCTCTAGCGGAAAAATACCGCTAATCGTAATACTGCCAGAGCCAGCAACGCCAGGCGAGAATGTATAGCCAGAAACGAGATATTTAGCCATTCATCCTAAAGCAATGGAATAAGCAATAGCGTTATCGTTGTCTCCTTGTGGTCCTTGCGCTCCAACTGAAGACGCAACCACCATAGAAGAAGCAACGGAATCACTATTAATGATAGCTGCATTAGTGCTTGAAGCACTGACGATAACAGCATTGCCATCATCGCTAGAAAAGATGGCGCTAGACCCTGTATTATTTTCGCCAATTAATGCAACACTGCCATTAGCAGTCGAAATGAGAGATACTTCCGGCATGAAATTAAGCGCGTGAATAAGTGGCTTGAACAGTCATCTTGCCAGTAAGCCAATAATATCGCTCGCCTCCAGATGAAGTGAGACTCACGTCATAACCAAACTGTCCAGTTTCAAAGCCAGAAGTGGTGGCAGGAGAAAGTTCAAGCTGAAACAAACCATTTGCTGCATCAATTAACGATGGAGAGAAAGTGCCCACATATTGATTTTCAAGAAGCCCGCGAATATCAGAATCAACAGTATATCCACTTAAATTAATGGGAGTGCTCACGTAATGCGTACCACTAGCGGTACCATGAAGAGCTAGGCTTGTTCCCCCAGAAGAAGCTGACACTTTGAAAGAATCGTTAGTTAAACCACTTGCAATGACATAGTAGACAGTATTGTCAGTCATCCCGCAAGGTAATGCGCCTCCAGCAAATACCACTTTCTGACCACTGTTAAAGCCATGGCAGCTAGTAGTAAATGTGCTTCCAGAAATATCAATTGTTGTTTGCTTCTGGTTTTCAGTGGCTCTAAACTGATTTTTCCAAGTGGCATTTTGCAATACCACTATGTCATAAGTGGCTGGATAAATCATTGCTCACTGGCTAATTAGCTTCATTATAGCTTTGTTCTTGCCATTAAAAAAGGAGCTAACGCTCCTTGAAATAATCATCCCTTGCCTTGGCCGCGAGAAAGTTTGCGGCCGTGAGATGCTTTGCTATGTTTTCCTTGGCCTTGCTTTGTAAGCTTTGGCTTGCCAGCTTGATGTAGCTTTTGACCGCTAATACCAATCTTTGATTTTGCTGCCATTTATCAAGCCCAAGGAAGACCAGTGCCAGTGGTGGGAGTACGTTGCTGTTCAATTTGAACGGCAAGAGCAGCTTCAATTTCTGCTACTTTCTCATCGCCAAACTTTTCTTTCACCCAGCCGATGACAATTTCGGGAGTGAGCTGAGCGTAAGGAATGGCATTGTCCTCGTCAGGAGCTTCAAGACCAAGACTGCCATAGGCCGAACTTGCATAGGTGCCATCATCGGCAGAAATTGTATAGTGAACAGTGCCCACGTAACCATTTGAAAGCGTGCGGTCCATATTGGCCACCGCCCATGTGTAAGTAATTGCCATGATCAGAAAGAATGGTCTTCGTTAGTTTAGCAATGGAAAAGAAGGCGGTTTCTTCGGGAAACCGCCAGAGCTAGTAGCGATGTGGACTACGCGCTTTCAAGAGCTGCAACTTTGGCCTTAAGTACGTCGATCTCAGCCAACGCCTCCTGCAGAGCCTTGGTCAGCGGTGCAATGAACTGGTCGTAACGCAGAGCCTGCTGGCTGTCGGGATCGTTTTTATCGGTTAACACCCATCCGCCAAAGTCAATACCGAACTCGTCGGCGACTGTCTTGACCTCTTGAGATGCAAATCCCCAGTGCGTACGATTACCGGGAACGGGATGCTGCCTTGGATTTCCGTTTTCGTCTGGAATGGGAGCACCGTCTTCATCGCGCTCTATTTCATATCCACCAATCTTCCATTTGTAGGTAATAGGCCGGAGGCGCTTGATAAAATCAATACCATTTTCAATAGGCCGAATTTCCGTTTTGTCACGAATATCTGATGTTTGGATGGCTCCGTTGACAGCCCAAATAGCTGTCCAGCGAGCTGCTGATCCCCCACAAGAATAAGTATTATCTGTTGCAGGTAGTAAGTTTGACCAAAATGATGAGCCAGTATTATGTAAAATAGCGAGATTAACTGGTGATGCCCAATTACTGTTTTGTGCGCTTCTAATATAAGGACCAATTGCGCCCCCAGTAACGTAAGCTCCGAAGTGATATGAATAGCGACCAACTTCCTGGCCAGCAAATATTTCTAGGCCAGGACCGCTGCCTCCGGCATCGTAAGAACCAGTATTGTTCTGAATAGTAACTCGTCCAGTACTCCCAATCCTCATCCGCTCCGTTGGAGTACTCGCCCCGTCGGAGGTCGTGCTCAGTATGATTCGGCCTGGCATGTCACTAGTGCCAGGGGTGCCGTCTACAACAACTCCTATGCTTGCAGCACGAATCCAGGCGCTGCCGTCGTATCCCGCTCCATGAATCTCAGTAAGAGTATCTCCGCTTGCCACGCTTGAGGGGCTTGCTTTGGTTCCGCGAGAACTACCAAGCCTTAATTGAGCCGCAAAGGCTACTGAACTACTGTTGCGGATAAAGATTCCGCTATCTGCGGTATTACCTTCAGTGCTGATTTGCAAAGGCGCCGTGCCATTTGCTGTATCCGCAGTAGACGTACCAACTAAGAGCCTGCCGGAGCTGTCGATGCGGGCGCGTTCTAAAGCATCAGTGAAAACTAAGAAAGCTTTATTTTGTCCATCAAGCTTAAGTCCAGTTCGGACATCACCAAGCGATCCTCCACCGTAGGAGTAAATAAAGCCATTTCCGCTTGTGCCTATATCGCCCGAATAATTTATGTCTCCAGATACGTCGAGTTTTGATGCGGGGCTCGTAGTGCCAATCCCTACACGACCTGAACTGTCAATAAACAGTCGCCCAGTGCCATTAGTGGTTAGAGCTAGCTGGTCTGCACCAGGAGAGTAAATACCAGTATTTGCGTCCCCGCTAATAAATAGTCCTGGCGTGGAATCTGAGCCCGCGACAACACCAAACGCACCAGTCATCGTGTCGCCAGTGACGTTTACAAACTCACCAGCCTCACTGCGCCATGCAGCACCGTCCCAAATCTTAAACACATAAGTGCCGCCACTGGTATCAAGCCATTGCTCGCCAAGGCTATTACCAGCAGTGCCGCCACTTGCAGGACTAACATTAGGAGCCGTTGCGCCAACATGCACAGGCCCCACTTTCACTAAATTACCATTGGTATCCTTAAAGAATGCTCCAGGACTACCACTTGCATAGTTAATGGCCAATTGTCCATCAACCATGGACGCAGGATTAGGGCGCTTGTTAAGCGTCGATGAACGCAGATGCTGAAGAACACCAGCCATAATTAAAAGCCTTCCAGAATTACAGGAGACAAATTAGTCTCTTGCAATTCTAAAAGGCTTTTGTTTTCTAATGATTAGAACGTGCCTTCATCAATGATGGCATCAATAGTACCAGCAGAGAAATTACCACTTGCATCGCGAGCGACAATTGCGCTAGCAGTGTTAGCGCTGGTAGCAGTGGTGGCGCTATTACTAACTTTTCCAGCGGTGGAAATAGTATTAAGTTTGGTATCAGCAATGCTGCCAGCAAGCATTGTATTGGTGACTGTGCCAGTATCACCAGTAGTGACAACAGTGCCAGTGACGTTGGGAAGCGTGATTGTCCTGTCCGCCGTGGCATCAGCAGCAGTAAGCTGAATTTCAAAAGCGTTATCAGTGGCGCCCTCAAAGAAAAGCGTGCCTGTCGTCCCGAATGTAACGGCACCAGTAATAGTCCCACCAGCTTTGGGCAATGCTGCATTAGCCAGGTCATAAGCGCTCTTTACTGCAGTGGCAGTGGCAGCAAGCGTAGAGCTAGTAGTGCTCGTGCTGTCAGTGAGCTGAACGGTGCCACGCACGCTTGTCGTAGCGTCAGGGATGGAAATAACTGGCGTTGTGGTGCCGCTAACAACAGTGAGCGGAGCATTAACGCTCACTGAAAGAACTGTGCCACTTGCAGGCGTCACCCACTGAACACCGCCACCAAACGCAGAATTAGCCGTCAATACTTGCCCATTTGTTCCCACTGCTTGCTTGACAAGAGTGGTTCCACTGCCAACAAGAAGATCACCCTTCGTGTAGGAATTAAAGCTTGTTCCGCCATAACCAGTGGCAAGAATGCCGCTCGCTACGTTATTAACATTCCTACATTCGTTGCTAACTTCTTCAATGGCAGCTTGTACGTTGCTTGCAGAAATGCTTGCAGCAGGAGTAAAGGACACCTGCGCAGCGCTCTGCGAAAGATAAGTGGAGCTAACATCCACTTCAGTCCAAGCAGCACCATTGCAAAGCAGAATGTCGGGCGGCTGCAAAGTAGTAGCAGGAGCAGGCGAAGTGCCAGTACCACCGCTTGCTACCACCACGTAATAACGATTAAACGTGGCAGAAGGAGTGGGAAGTGGTTGCCCAACGGTTAAACCAACAGCAGCACCATCGCTACTGGTGCTAGCAATAATATTTCCGCTTGCGTTATATGTGCCACCAAAGATGATTTCGCCAACGCTAATGCCAACAGGGTTCCAAACGTTACCATCCCATAAGTAAAGGTCTTTCTCCAATGGATTGAAGAAGAATTGTCCAATAAAATCAGCAACCGGCGGTGCTTCGCCAAACTGACTCACTGAATAGTTTGCAAGTTTAGAAGCAAGAATGGAATCATCCGCAATTAAGCCACTACCAAATGTGCCAGTAGTAATTTTGCTTGCAGGAAGAGACGGAATGTCATCCGCAACCAAGCTTGTCTGACCAGCACTAACGTGCCCCTGTGCATCCACTGTTACTTTGTAATAGATGCCAGACGCCACGCTATTCGCGTGGTTAAAGATGCCGCTGACAGTTACTAGGCCCGTACCAGCTTGAGCTACGCCTAATGCTGCCGTGGTAGCCCTAGGAAGATCATTGGCGGTGATGGCACGGAAAGTCGGAGCAGCATCAGCACTGCCGCTTGCAGGACCAGCAAAGAAGCGCGTGGCAACTTGCGTGTTTAACGAAGGAACAATGGATGCACTGAAGGCATCAGGATAGGAGGTGGTAAAGCTGTAAACAGTGTCGCCAGAGATGACAGCAGTGGAAAGACCAGACTGTCGCTGCCATTCACTTCCCGTCCAAGTGTATTCAACGCCAGTGCCAGTATTTAGCCATTGCTGGCCAATAAAGATGCCACTACCAACAGGAGTGGAGCCAGCAACAATGGCAGCAGAATTATTCGCCATCTTGGCGCTGGTAACAGCACCATCCGCAATTTTTGCAGTGGTAACAGCCCCGTCATTAATCTTTGCTGAAGTGACTGCAGAAGTGGCGATAGTGGCAGCAAACGCCCCTGTGCCAGTGCCTGTAACATCTCCAGAAAGCGTGATGGTCTGGTCGCCAGTATTAGTACCAGTGGACGTACCAGTAAAGGTGCCGTTTTGCGTGGCTAATGTGCCAAGACCAAGAGTGGAGCGAATATCAGCAATAGTTGCATCATCAAGAATAGAACGCGCCGCAGAAGTGCAAGAGATTTCTTCTACAGTACCGCCACTTGCTGAAGAGCGACCAAGCAACACATTGCTTGTAGAAGTGGCTTGAATTTTTGCGTAAGAAACAGCTCCGTCAGCAATCTTGGCAGTTGTAACGCCACCGTCAATAATCTTGGCTGTAGTAACAGAATTACTAGCAAGCTTGTCTGCCGTAACGTTTGCATCTACAATTTTGACAGTAGTAACGCCACTATCAGCAAGCTTTGCAGTGGTGATTGCACTGTCGGCAATGTTTCCAGTGACAATGGAAGAAGAGTCATAATCTCCACTTCCTACTGTATTTTTTACGGCTAACGAACCAAGTCCAAGCGTAGTGCGCTGTGCAGTGGCATCAGCATCATCCAACAATGCCCTGCCTGCCGCAGTAAGTGTGATGCTTTCTACGTTGCCGCTACCAGCAGATGCTCGACCAAGCAGCACGCCACTTGCCACTTGTTGAATCTTGGCAAAAGTGACGGCATTATCTTCAATGGCTGCAGTTGGAATGGAACCACTTGTATAGCTTCCAGAAGGAATGGAACTCGCAGTGATTACTACGCCCGATAGCTCGCCGGAAGCAAGCGCCAATTTTTCAATGGTGACAGCGCCGGAAGCTAATTTCGCGGCAGTGATTCCACTGTCAACCAAATTGATTGTATTTACAGCGCCACTAGCAAGCTTAATTTGCGTGATGCCACTGTCGGCGATATTTGCTGAAGAGATGGCGCCACTGGCCAATTTTGCCTGCGTAATGCCACTATCAACTAATTGAATGGTGCCAACTGAATTGGCTGCCATTTTTGCAAGCGTAATGCCACTTGCAGCTAGATGAACAGTATCAATGGCGCCAGCACTTACATTATTCCCTGTAATGCCACTGGTTTCAATTTTTGCAGAAGTGACAGCACCATCAAAAATCTTGGCTGTTTCTACCGCGCCGCTAGCAAGCTTTGCGGCCGTAACTGCTAAATTATTGATCTTACCAGTGGTAATGCTTAAGTCTTCAAGAAGACTGGTATTGATAGTGTTGCCAGTGGCAACTATTCCCAATTCCAATGTGGAACGTGCACCAGCAGCATTGGCATCATCAAGAAGAGTGCGAATATAAACAGTGCAATCAATCTCTTCTACATTGCCAGTAGAACTACTGCGACCTAGAAGCTTATTAGCGCTTACTTGCTGTATCTTGTCATAAGTGAGCGTATTAGGGGCAATGGAAGAGCCAGTAAGTTTTGCAATACTGGCTTGATTAATCTTTGAAATATCAAGAGTTGAAGCGTCAGCAATGTTAAAGCCTGCCTGGATCAGGCTCTTCACTTGCACCTTCTTGGTTTGACTGGCGCTAACGTCCGAAATGGGTAGTACGTCGTTAGAAGCTACGCCTCCCTGAGGAAGTTCGACGAGTTCCGTAATTCTTTGATCGGCCATCTCTCAAAAAGGCAGTGCTAAATACAGTCTAGTCTTAAACGATAATAGCTATTATGACTCCCCCTCATCCCTTAAATTAATCACTGGGTTCCTGCAGCAGATAATCAAGGCTTTGCTCAAGATAAATGGCATCATCATCTTCTTTCAAGATGAACTCAGTTGGTATTCCCACGCGAAGCTTGAATTCCCCAGTGGTAACAAAATCAATGGAACAAGCCACTAAGGCGTCAGACGTTACAGTTACACCCGCCCTTGTTACAACTGCCTCAACTTCGTAATAAACTTCTTCTCTAAAGCTTGGTGATCTATCTACCGACGAAATCGAAAGCAAAGCTTTAAATGCACTGCCAATATTTATTCTGTTAATAACTTGCAGCAAGAATAGTGGTGTGTCCTGTCTTGGAATAGTGTCATAACTAAACAAACATTCGATGCTTCCATTGCCACTGAGTAATCCTGCTGAATACTGCTGCTTAAAGGTGTCCGACAAGCTTGTCGTCTCCATCGCAGCCCTGTCAGTATTTATTTCAAACGATGTAACAGAGCCCAGTGTGTTATACCTAGTGTCTTTCACTCCAATCGTAACTGGCAATGATTCGCCGTAAAACTGGGCCAACGCATATTCATCTGCTCGCTCATTATTAATGGCACTTTCAAAGCTATCAAAAAGGCGAATACCTCCTAGTTGATTAATGTGAGCATAGGCCCGTGCATTTTTTGGCACTTGATATGGACTCATGCGATATTCAGTGTATCCCTCCGGAGGTAATTCAGATGAAAAGCCCATCTCATCATCTTGCCATCCAGCTAAACCAACAGTGGCATTATCATTCCATACCACTTCGCTATAACCATCAACATCCGGCCCCGGAACGCTCCAAAAAGAAGCGGGCATAAACAGAAGGCCCCTAGGGTCTTCCGTGCTAATTTCTAAAAAATCTCCAGCAATTATGTTCCTATCACTATCGTCAAAACTAAAGCGGTTTAACGCGGTATTAACATCATCAGGCGAAATGGCAGCAGTGAAAACATTCTCTCCACCACGCTGAAGCTTAATCGCGCCTGTATGGCCAACAAAGAATGTCATTTCGCCTCAGCATTGATTATTCTATTGTACGAACAATAACAGCATCATATCAAGCAGTGCCAGTAAGCACAACAGCAGTTAGAGCGCCATTAATTGTAAAGTTAAACGAGACAGTGGTAAGCTCATCAGTGGATGATGTGATGCTTGCACTGTTAATGAAAGCATTAGCCGTAAAGTATTGATCCGGTCCCACTTCAAAAGTGAGGGCAGCCACGTCAGCGTCAGTGACCGCACCAGTTTTGGCAATCCTTGTAAGAAGATCGGTCACATCAGTGGTATCGCCGTTGTAGTACGACAACGTGGCGCTACCAGTGGCGCTAGACAAGCCAGGAGTGAAAGTATTGGCAGTATCCCCTAAAGCCGTAGTATCCAGCATGTTTACGGAAGTATCAAGAGTCCAGTTGCGAACTTTTGATACTTGGTTAGTGCCAATCTTTAGCTTGCCAGTACGGCCGGTATAAAAGGGCATCGTCTTAAAGCTTTTTGTTTATGATAGCAACGTTTCTATTCAACTAAGAAGACGTCATCAAAATGAGCAATCTTAGACAACGTAGCTCCTCCAATTTCGTCGCACTGATGTTCGACGGCACTAATTGTAATTTCTCCTTCTTCTTCCATTGACACACCAGTTACGCGGAAAACACGTTTTTTCGTTAGCTCTATGCCAAGCACAAACAACCACCCTTCATAGCCCGCTAATTCAGACGATTGGTTATTAGCAATGGGAACGGAAGACAGTTTTGTGGGCGAGTCTTGGCCGTTGTAAAGCAGCACGGTAAAACTGCCATTTACAGCTTCTTCAGCCAGTGGAATATTAAGCTTGCCTTCTTCTTCAACGATGCCGCTTCTAATGTCATCCCATTGGTTTTGATCTAGCTGCACGTAAATATATGAACCAGGAGCAACTGGACTTTCAGTGGGGAATGTCTTAAATTCAATGGCACGACGAGAATATCGACGTTGCTGACAAAGAAGCTTGCCATATTTAATTGCTTGCTCTCTGCTGCTTACAAAAGCAGATAAGTCAAAGGTTTGACGAATGCTCAAGCTTTCATCAAACTCCGCATCGTCTTTATGAATTTGAACGCTAGTGTTCTGAGGAAAAACTTTATCATTCGCCGTATCTCGATAAACAATGGTGGCAATTAAATCCTGCGTGTTATCGCCATAGTCAAGGAATTCTTCTTTATAACTGTCCTCTAAAATATTCCCTTGATTAAAGAGGGCAGAAATTTGCACCTCCCGTGAAATCGTATAAAGGCGGCTGTCGTAAGGCACAGCAGGAATTAAAGTTTCCTTGCCTCCAATGCGGGCAAATTCCAGCAGGCTAAATGGAGCAACTTGCGACCAAAATTCCCGCCACGACGCAGGATCGGCGATCACGCCGTCCATAAATAGCTCATTTACTTTGCAAAATTGTTGGGAAATACCAAGCTGCTTTTTGTCTATGCCATTGATATTGGCATAAGCCGTAATGCCGTTTTCCTTGTCAAGCACACTATCCAAGAAGATTTCTGGCGCATAACTTGTAGATTCAGAAAGCACATCCGCATAATTACCATCGACGTCAATAATTTTCCTAACCTTTTTCCCTTTATTCACCCATGCACTAAGTGAGCGCAAGTCTCTTACGCCTTGGCCGCTATAAATGTTTAGACCAAGCATAGATATGTCTTTATAAGTGAAGTCGGTCAGATCTTGTTGCTGCTGCTCTGTCACGGCAACTAAGTTGATTTCCGCTCCGCTTTCAAAGGAAAAGGAAATCTGCGTGTCGCTACGCAGAGAAAACAGCCCCCATTCATCAACAAACTTAGGAGCACGATTCAATGGAGGAATGCCACGCCTTGTATTTTCAGCAGACTTGCCTTTGTAAACAATGGAAAAACCGCCTCCCAAGTCAATCGTTTGACCGTTAATTGACCCTCCATATCCAGAAGTGCGTAGATAAATCATTGGCATATCTGCACCATTGTTACGAGTGCGTAATTCTGCTGCTAGATCAACAATGGGCTCTAGCTTAAATTGCCATTTTTCTTTCGATGGAGCGATAAAGCGTAGCCCAACATAAGTGTCAAGCTCTTTGCCGTTCCTAACGCCAATAACATATGGGACTAATTTATACGTTTCTTCATCAGACTTTTTATACCACAACCAAAACATGGCAGTGCGATTGCGCACGCCATTGTCACTATCTTTGTGCCCCTGCTGGTCCTCTTCTGCATATTTATTCATGCGCCCTTGAATGCGCTGAAACACCTTCGCTTTGAATGCAAAGTTTACCACTTCACATTTTGTTACGCATTCGTAGCGTATTTCGTCAATCTTGGCAATACATTTTGTATTGAAATAGTCATTCCAAGAATTTTCGTTTTTTAATAGCCTGGTAATTTGATTTAAATTGGCAACTGCTGCGTCATAGCTTGCCGTCCATGCAGATTGAGACACGGCTTCTGCTGAACTATCGCGATCAACAGCGCTTGCAACTTCAGTTCTCTTTTTGGTAATCGCACGGCGCCTAGCCTTTAGCGCCTTTCGCTCTTCTCGGAGATTGGTATTCTTATTGCTGTCATAAAGACCCTGTTCAATGGCGCGAGTGGAAAGTCTCGCGAATTCATCGCGAAGCTGCACTCGCTTTTCTTTCTTCTTGTTAATTTTGTCCTTCTTTTCTTTTTTTGCTTCTTTTAATCGTTCCTTCTGTCTGTTTGTTCTACTGCCAGGCGCGATTTCAAGGATGTCAGAAATCTCGTCCTGTAAATTCTCAATCTCATCGTTCAATACTTTGATTTCGTTTTCTATCTTGTCAATCGTATCCCTAATATCCTTGAAAGCTCCTTCATCTTTGATTACATTCAAAAGCTCACTGTTTGAAAGGTTGCCCTTCAAAACGGCAGTAGCACTTTCAATGGCATTATCAATCTCCTCTAGCTCCGCATCAAACGCCGCAATCCTGTCTGATCCAGGCCCAGTAAAGCGCTCTGCAAAAGCTGCCCCTTTTTCTGCGTTAAGCGTAGCAATTAGTTCTTCTGCTTCTCGCTTCTGTCTCCTTAAATCTTCTTCGTTTTGCTGATAACGTTGAGTGGAATAATCCTCTTCACATAGCACGCCGCTTTCAGTGCATTCAAAAATAAAAGTTCCTTCAATGTCTACGCCGCTCCGAATGTTATCCGCTACAAGTTTAAATTTTGCTGCTCCAATTTTGTACGTGCTAGCAGAATCAAACACACCAATATAAGCACTCCTTAAATCAAGAGCTGCACGTTGTACTTGCTCTGTAGGTTTATTGTCATCTTCCGAAAAAGAAATAGTAAGTCGATTCCCAACAGGAAATGATGGCCTTACACCTGTTGACGGCCATGTGCTCGGCCAATAAATTCCTCGTCCTTCAGTTACATTAATTCCCAGGGAGTCTTGACGCAGGCGCCCCTCATCGTCTCGATCCTCTACTTGCACTCTTAATGGCACCACGTCGTACAGACCCAGCGAAGAGCTTGTAGTAGGTGAAAAGGCTTGACTATAACCTTGCGCTCTATTTTGTCCGTTTTTGATAACAGAACAAATTAAATCATTCTCAGTGGTATAAATTGGATCACTCGCAACTGACACATCAGACGGAAACTTTTTGTCCTTGAAGGAAAGTCGTCCTTCTGCTTCATTGGCATAAAGAAAATACCGTTGAGATGCCAAGTCTCTAAGCGGCGTTTGACCAAAAGCGGTGCGTCCGTAGTCGAAGCTTTGAACAGGGCCAGCACCAATAACTGCAAGCATTTGCATGTATTGGCTAGTACCAAAGCTATGTACTGCAGACCAGACAAGAGACGTGTTGACGCGCAAGCCTCCTGCTGCTTTGTTCTCGTCAGTATTGGTATAGATGAGATTGATGGGCTCTCCATAGCGAGCCACTTCTTGAAGAGAATTAAATCCGTAACGTGGAGCAAAAAATGGGTTGCGAGATTGACTCCCCATCTTTTGACCAGGAATCTCTGGCTTTGGAGCAAGTAAAGTCGCGGCGACTTGTGCAACAGTTCCGACAATAGAGACAATCGCGGCGGCCAATGCCCACTCCGCACCCGTTCCCATTCTTACATCAAGAATAGTGCCTTGTTTTTCGTCCCTGTAATTTAATCTTGCTAAATAAAACTGCCAATATTCTTCCTCTGAAATTTGCAAAGCGTCGATAAGAGCACGCTCGTAAGGAAGAAGCTTTCTCATTGTTTAATATCTGGCAGCATTTTGAATAATTTTAACGATGGAAACAAGCGAGACCAGTAAGATCTGCCTCCTCGTGAAACCGTAAGTATTCCTCCATCATAAGCCACCCCAACTGCTATCTCGCCTCCTGGCTTTGGAAGAATAATGGCAACGTTGCCATTTTCTTTTTCCATTGTTCTAGTGCCGTTTTCAAATAGCCATCTTACAATTCGCTTCATTGGTAGATTACCAGAATCGTATTCATCATATGCCCATCGAAACTCATCTTCATAATCATGAAGCCCAAGGCGGCGTCTCACTTCACATACGAGCATAAAACAATCACTCTTTCCATTGCCTTCGCAAAAACGGGCTCTGCGCTCATAGGTGAGTCCGATTAGATCGTTAATCATCGTAAATTAACTTCTGCGTTCAACGGTAAAATTCCAACGTTTTCAGACGTGAATGTGCGACGAGGAAAACTCGCACCCACGCTATCCATTGCAGATCGAAAGCGCAGTTCTACAGTTGTATCATCAAATGAAGCGCCCACTCCCACGTAGGATTCTTCATATTGTGCCGTAGCAGAAGCAAGACTATACGATGCGTAATCAGTAATATTACCAGTGCTTGCCATCCATACTGTTTTTAACGTAAGCTGACTAAGTCTATTGCCATTGCCTTCCTCGACCATCGCAATTGTAAATTCACTATGAGGAAATAATAAGCGTAAGATTTCATTGTCTCCGTTCAATGCCGCTAGCGCTCCTTCCGCTCTAAAAGGAGCAAAACGATACACTGGCGAAGAAGTGCCGGGTACTGGCACTGCTGCAAAGTCTTTACCAAAAAAATAGTTTTGATAAAAATGATTGATTTCTGGCCTAGTCTTGGTCGCTGGAATTTTTATCTGCGCAAAATTAGCAATGTGGACAGTGGTAGTTGCCATAATCAAACGCCAGAATAATCCAACTCACCAATAAGTCTCACTGTAACAGTGCTGCGTCCATTGAACACGCTTTCCACTTGCGGCGGTTCAGCATATTCCCACAGGATATTAGCAGGAGCTTGTAGAACGTTTTTCAAATCTGTGCTTATGCCAGAGAATACGGTATCAGGAAGCGTGAAACGAGCATAGCTACCATATTGGCCATAGTAATGATCAAGGATGGCTTTCGTATTGGCATCAGAAATGTTTTCAAACTGGAGATCAATAACGTGACCAAATGAACGATTACCAAATACTCGCTTAACAGTGGCGCCAGACAGGCCACGGTAAGTTTTAGTGGGGAATTGTCCTGGAGAATAAGAACGCCCAGTTGGTTTAATGGAAGGAAATACTGCCATCAGCGGATACCAATGCTAGAGCGAGTGGATGGGCTTTGCTTAATCTTATCGAGCGTCATTGACATGCCTCGTTGAGCACCGCCAACAATGGAAGCGCGACGAGTTTCTGCCATTGCTTGCTCTAATTGTTCCCGGCTAACGTATTCTACGCCATTGATCTTTGTAGTTTCAAACTTCATGCTCAGAGAAGGCGCTTGAGGCATGCCTGGAGCGCCGCCTCCCATGAGATCACGAGCAGATCGTCCACCGAGCTGCACAGGGATGGAGCGACCGTCTGGAAGGGGCACAACGGCTTCGTTGTACTTGCCTTCGCCCATTAAGCCAAGAGTGGGACCTCCCACAACTCCTCCATTAGCAAATGCCCTGAAGCCTCCTTTGGCAATGCCACCATTGGCAAACACTGCACCTAGCTTTGGAGCAAATGGAGCAGCTCCGAGCGCATCTGCAGTGCCATTGAAAGAAGAACTAGTTCCGAATTGACCGGCAGATCCGCCTCCAAACATGCCGCCAAATCCACCCAGGAGACTTCCGGCCATGGAGGCAATCATGCCAATACCACCAAGCACGTTAGACGTGCCTCCCTCCTTGATTTGATTGATGCCAGCCATGATTCCCATGATGCTACCAGCAGCCATGCCAATACCGCCAACAACACCTGCCAGACTTTTCTGCCAAGTTTTGCCGGCAGCACCATTTGGTCCCATTTCTTCACCGGCGGCGCCTACTGTCATTGCGCTATTCCAAACTGAAGCGTCCACTTGTCCTAATTGTTCTGCGTAGGCATTGGCGCTTTCAGTGAGGGAGCCAAGTTCTGGTATCTGAAGCGCATTTCCGCTGGCGTAATCCAATGAGAACATGCCACCAGACTGAGGCGTATATGGTCCGGCGCCTGTTGCGGCACCTCCGGTTCCAGTTAAAGCAGCAGTGTTAGCTTTAACGGCTTCTGTATTAAGCCTAGTTTCTTCGGTATTTTTGTCTTGAGCCTCAATAGGAGTAGTTGAAGGCTTCGTTTCTTCAGGCATATTCTCAGCCGCGCCTTTCGGGAAGAAGTTTTCAATGGCAAATTTAGAAAGTCCTTCCTTAAAGAATTTCTCCACAGGAGCCATGGCAAAGTCAAGGAAGATTGTCAGCACTCTATCCTTGAGACCTTCTTGGAATTTCTTGAGAGATTCCACTGCGTCTTCGCCGCTAATAACTTCTTTGAGGAAACCTTTATAGTCGGAAGAAGTTTCAGTGACAAAGCTATCAATGGTCTCGCGAACAGCTTTAATATTGTCGCGAACTTTTTCAAGATCGTAAATGCGATTTAATTGTTCTGCCGTAGCGTCTTTATTTTCTTGGGCAATCCTAAGTCTTTTCTGCTCTTCTTCGCTAATCGCTCTCAATAAGGATAGTTGATCTCGGAGACCTTTAATTGTCTGCTCTATCTGCAATGCACGCGCCGCTTTAATTCGCTCTAGTGTTACTTCTTTTAGGTTCTCAATTTCAGTTTTAATAAGTTTTTGCTGCTTAGCCTTTAACTCCCTAGTTTTATCTTCAATAATAAGATTTGCTTCTTGTTCTGCCGTCAATCCCTCATAACCATTGTTTAAATTCTCAAGCAGCATTGCTTGCTTCTGTATTTCAATATTTTCATCTCTAATTGCATCTTTAAACGGACGCTTTAATTTGATTTTTGCGCCTTGAACTGCAGTTTTTTCCTCTTCCTTGACAAGTTCTCGCTCATTTGCTGCTAGTTTCTCAAAAACTGCCAATTGTTTTTCGCGTACGCCCACTTGATATTCGCCAATATCAGCCTTCTTTTGCGCCAAGGCTTCGTCGATGATTAACAGCTCAAAATTGCGCTTGTTAGCAGCAGACGCAATTTCGTACTCGGTTTCATCAATAATTTCAAGTTGGCGCTGTTGCTTTAATTTTTCTTCCGCTATTCTTTGGTTGTCGCGCAATTGAGCTATTGCTTCGCTATTGAAATCACGAAGCTGACGTTCGCGCTTTCCTTGCGTGCCCGAATCGGCAGGCAATGTCGCAATGGGTTTTGGCTCGTTAATTCCAATTCTTTGTCTTTGTCGCTCGGCAAGTCCCACTCCAACTTTTTGACGCTGCTCTAGATTTTTTGCTTCATTGCGCAATAATGGAACTTGCCCTCGTAGTTGATTAACGTCAACCTCCGTCCTGCCCTGTAAGTCATATCCAACCCTTTCAAGTTCCATTCTTTCTGCAAGAGTCGTCTGCGCGTAAATTTGAGTACTTCCTCTTCCTGCTTTCCTGCCTTTTTGTTCAAGACGGTCCAGCAGTTTAATTGAATCCTCAATGGCATTGCGTCGCCGTGTAGTCTCGTATAAATCAGCCTTGGCAATTTCTACGTTGCCGGTCCTGATAGCATCCTGCATTTTTGCCATTGCAGTCTTTGTTCTTTCTGCAGCTTCTGCGGCTTTATTTCCAACATTTAAAAATGCCGTGGCCACTGAGCCAAGCGCGACGACAAGCAGGCCAATGCCAGTAGAAGCCAGTAATCCTTTCACCGCCATTCCAAATCCAATCGTCGCCACTTGTGCTCCAGTGGCTGAAACGCCAACAAGACGCAAAACGCCAGCCAATACAGTTGCACGTGCTGCGGCAACAGCGCTGATACTCCCGCCCGCTTGGACCACTGCATTCATTGTGGCCAAGGTGCCCATGGCAAGCATTGCCGCCGCTCGCGTGGCGGCGAAAGACAAAGCAAGCACTGCAAGAGTGTTTACAACGCCAGTTAAATTTGTTCCCAAAGCCACAAAAACTGGGCCGAGAATACTTCCTACTCCACCCGCAAAATCACTAACCGCTCTTGCCGCTTTTGTTACTTCTGTAACAAAATCTTCAATATCCTTCGCTTGATTAGCAATGGCCGGATCTCTTGCCGCAGCATTCAGCTCAGAAAGTTTTGCGGCAAGAGCTGCAATGCTTTGAGCATTTGCCCCGCTTGATTTCGCATCTTCTAACTGTTTTTTCACTCGCTCTTGTTCTCCAAATGCCAACGATGCAGCTTTGCTTAATTGAGACAATGAGCTTGAAAGTGGCAACAAAATAGCCTGAGCAGCAGCGTTTGCCAAAGGAGCAAAGCTTTCTAAAGTACGCTGAAAATCCCCTTGAACTGTGTTTAATAAACCTTGCAATGATCGTCCTGCCGCTTGCGCTCCGGTGCCAAAGCGCGTCATCAGTTCATCAGCCACTTTTGCAAACGTATCCCTAAACTTACTGCCAACAAACTCGCCGTCCTCCATCGCCTTGCTAAATTCCTTGACGGACATACCAGCAGCTTTTGCAAAAATCGCAAGAGCACCAGGTAGCACATCACCCAATTGCCCCTTAAGCTCTTCACTCATGATTTGGCCTTTGCTTGCCATTTGCCCAAAGGCATAAATAACGCGCTCGGCTTTATCAGGCGTCAGTTGCAATGCAGCAGTGGCTGCACTGATGCCAGTGAATAGCTTTTCAATGGACCCCGAATCAAAGTCAGCGGGAGCCATTGAGGCATAAAGTTTTGTAAAACCAGAGCGCGTTGTCTCAAGATTTAAGCCAAATGCACGTTGTACGTTATCAACGTACAAAAGTTCCTTCGCGAATGTGCCAGTGTCTTGCGTGGCAGTCTGAAGGGCATTGTTATATTGTTGCTGACTCTTTGCTGCATTTAGAATTTGCCCCGGTAAGCTTTGTACAAATGCAAGCCCTTTATATGCCGTACCAAATAGCAATACTTGCTTAACAGCAAAACCAAATTCGCTTGCAATTTCCTTTAAGCCGCCAACAAGAGGAATCTGGGATGCACGAAACTGTTTCATTGACTGACTTGCCACGTCTAACCCAGTCTTAAATTTCTCCATTTGGCTACCAGCGCCAATAAAAGTGGCTGGACCTTGACGACCACCAAGGGGGCTATCTTCCGGGAAACCGCCCGGAGGAACGTAACCACCTCCACGACCGCCTCCAGAGCCGCCAGCGGATGTTACTGCGTTGAAACGCATCTGACTGGGTGGAGTGGTTCCGCCAGTAGCAGGCAATGCCAAACGTGGAGAGCCAGTGCGAGGACTTGTAGGAGGAAGAGCACTCCTTTGCCCTGTATAGTCAACGACTTTTACTGGAATTATCGCTTGAGCTTCTGCACTGCGCAAAGCTCCTACTACCTTTGTAATGAGAGAGCTAACTGCATCTCCAATTTTTGCTTTTACTGCTCTACTCTCAGCATCTTGCAATGCTTGAGCTAAATAGGCGAACGCCCCCATGGCATCTTTGATTCCCATGGTCGTCTGAGTCACATCCACTTCGATTACAGTAAATGTGCGGCGCAAGAAGTCTTCAATATTTTTCTGTAAAGCAGCGTAAATACGCTTGGTATCTACTAGCACGCCAGATTCGCCACCCGCTTGCTGACCAATAAGTTGCTGAATAATTGCTTCTGTTCCTTGAGCGATAGAAGTTTTCTGCGTGACGCTAGGTAGTAATCCGGCAACTTTTGGTAATGGTTGAAGTTTGGCCGCTTGCGCCGCCTGTTGCTGAGCCATTTGCTGACGCATCGCAGCCGGATCCATGCCAAGCATGTTGAATAAGCCACGCGCAAATGTATCTAAAACTCCTTTAAGTGGACCATTCCCAACATCGCGCAATTGGTTTTTGATATTACCAAGAATATTCTCGGCAATGTCTTGATTTAACTCCGTAACAAGCTTTTCAATTAACGGATCCTTCTTGAGCCTTGAAACGCCGCCAATACCCTGCTCTTTTGCAAGAGCTTGAAGTTGCTTGACGGTTAAATCCTCAAGAGCTTTTTTCAGTCGCTCAGAACGTCCTACTTCCGTGGCTTGCGGAACATTACCGCCCGATAAGCCCTGTGAGCGCATGTATTCAAAAAGCCCTGCCGCACCAGTTGGCCCGGCAGAAAAACCTCTTTCAACTTCCGCTTTAACTTTAACGCTAATGCCAGATAATTTTTGCTGTACTGCTTTCTTAAATTCCGAAACATCTGCATTTGTGATGGACGGTTTAATGCTGGTTGCAATACGTAGCTTGCCGCCGCCTTGCTTGATTTGCTGGTTTTGAGCAAGCCTTTCCTTAATAGACGCAACAACTTTATCAACGTCCTTACCAGTGGCACCGTTCTTAATGCCAACAGGAATTTCTACCTTGCGAAGTTCGCGCAGATCGTCAAGCCTTCCTTTGATTTTGTCAAACTCATTTTTTGTTAATCCGCCGACAAGATTCAGCTCAACAGTAAATTTTTTGCCGCGAATGTACCTATCAAGAAGTCGATATTGATCTGCAATTGCTTTCTTGTCAAACCTGATGGCAATGGGAACAGACTGTCCGCCGAGTTGCGTGCCAATTGTGCTTAATTGCTGCCTAAAAAATGCCAGGTCAAGACTTACCTTCAGCTTCAATTCGGCGTCTTGAGCCATCTGTCTTTACGTCTACATTCCTTTCATTCTATAATCATTGTTCCTGATTGCGCCCAGCAAAAGCCTTCATTTCATCAGCAAGCAATGCAATAACGCGCCCATCCATTCTTCTCGTCTTCATTAAACGTTGCAGAACAATCAAGCTTGCATCTGTCACGCCATCTTCCTTCTTGATCTGCTTCGTATCAAACGGCAGGAAATCTTCAGGCTTCACCTTGCTCTTCTTGCCCGCCATCATTCCTGCTGCCATGGTGCCAAGCTTGGCCACAGCAACGCTACTGACATTGTATTTAGCAATGTCATGACGATCAAGATATTTCAGTGCACGCTTAACGTCATCAAGCTTCTGGAGGCCAAAATTTTTGGCGCTCCATCGCTCGTCTTTAAAGTCAGAAGCTGAGAGCCTGAAATAGATTTCGTTCCAATCTGTCAGGCTCTTAAGCTGTTTTCTGGCTTGCGCTTCAAGCCTTTCTGCTACTGAGGAGAATTCCTCTTCGTCGCTTTTTTTGCTTCTGCAGCCTCCTGCGTCTCAGCATTCTGCTCTTCAGCAATAAACTCAACCACTTTTGCAATGGCTTTGCGAGGAAGATTTTTGGTGTCTTCAATCTCCCAATCGCCAAGATCGCGCCATTCGCCATCGATAAGACCCTGCCCACGAGAACGGATGAAGGCAGTGACCATTCGAGCGTTAGTGGCTTCCACTGACGAACCACTGGTGATCATGCTCAGTGTCTCCTCTGTGAATTCAGAGAGCAGCTCGGCTTCCGAAATGGAACCACCGCCTTGCAGCAGTGCAAAGGCCTCATCCAGGGGAATCTCACGCGAGGCAGCAATGCGCTTTGCAAGCTGAACGGCGCGAATAGTGGCTTGACTTTGCAGCTTGCTGATTTCCTCCTGTTCGATGGATTCAGCAACAAGCCAACTGCCATATTTCTTCAGGCGGATTTCGGGCAGCAGCTCAAAATAGCCTTCAGTCTTGGTTTGGACTAGGAAGCTGTATTTGCTCATGATCAAGAATGTTTAACAATGCGTTGAACACCTTCACTCGCTCATGGGAAGAACGAAACTCAGGCGGCACTTCAACCAGCATTGAATGATTGTCGTTGCTTATTCTAATGGTGGTTTCTTTGCAGGAAATAAGGCACAGTATGCCCACTTCCAACGCGGTGCCATCAATCAAGCAATTAATAGCATGCACTGTATTGTCAGTGCTCCATAGATAGTCAATTCTCATCGTCCCATTGCAAAGCGAATGCGCTGCAAGAGCTGCTGTTTAATAGCACTTTGCTCAAATCTGCTCGGAATAGCAATATCTTGAGTCCATGGTCTAGCAAATGGCACGTTTGTTCCTTTCAGCGCGTCGTGAACATACCGAGCATAAGCCTGCCCACTGCTATTGGTGGCGTCCCAATTCCAAGTGGCTTCAGCTCCAGATGATGATAGCGACACATCAAAGCTATCCCTGCCGCTCTTGTACAGAGTGCCAAGGTCGTAAATATCACGATTTCCTGCATTGATAAAACTTCCGTCTTTTCTTTTCGTGTCCCGGCCGTAGTCCCATTTCTCCTCAAAGAATTGATCGCGAAAGTGATCGTTCACGTCAAAACGCGTCCAAGTTTCAAAAGCCTTAGAAAGTTTGGCTTCTATAAGCTTGGCATTGATAATTGTTCCGCCAACGATAACTGCTGTCATTAGCTTGCCGGATATAATTGTTTGACAATGCGATCAGGAATAATAAATTGACATTGCTCGTAGGCGATGTCGTCACCAGGAAAATACGAAGGAGTGCAATCAGGAAACCTCCTGACCATCCTTTCCATCGCTTCATTCAATGTGGCGCTGCTCGGTGTGAACTGAGCAAGCCTCACTTCCCATAATTGATTAACCTGCACCATTCCCACCATGGCACGAGGCAGTCGATTGGGGAACTCTCGCATGGTCACTTCTAAGCCTTTCACTTTCCATTCCTTTGGCACGCTTTGTCTGCCCACTACATAGACGGCAGGAAGCGTTGAATTATTTGGCAGCGTATAATTGCCAATAAGATTAGGCGATGCAGAAAGCAGCTCAGTAACAGTTTCGCGTAGTTGTGAAATGTTCATTAAAAAGCCTGTTCCCGTAGGAACAGGCTAGCGAAAACGAAGGTGCAATCCTGAAAAATGGACTAAGAGCGGCGCCTTTGGCCGAAAAACACGCTGAAATCAGTGTTTGCTTCCTCAGTTTAACAGTGATCAAGAATTGGGAGCGCTCGGGATGAGGCTGCCAGTATTTTCAGCATTCTGGTGAATACCAATACGACCACGGCTCACAAGATCAAAAGTCACCTCAACGAGGTTATCAGCAGGATAGCTCTCGTTATAGTTCATCACGCGACCCACATAAGCCACGCGGTCGTAGTAGAAAGTAGTGCCAGACGAGCCGAGTTGCTTGTTGATTTCTACGTACACTTCAGCGTTCTTGTCGTAGCGCGAAGAGCTAATCACTTGGAAAGCTTCATCAAAGCTGTTCGGCAGGAACACAGTGCCATCAACATCCTTCTGGAAGTAGGAAGTGATGGAAGCAGTGGCTTGGCTGGTAACGATTACGCTATCAGCAAAACCGCCGCCACCAAGCAGATAGAACTCTTGGTTGTTGTCATTGAACGCAACAGATGCAGTAGTGGCTGCTTGCAGCGTATAAAGAGTGGGGGCGCCGCTAACAGTGAAGGTGGCGCCAGACTGAGTGATGATGGGACGAGAAGTGCCGCCAATGGAACCCACGCGGACAATCACATCTTGACTCTTCACCAATTCCGTGGGATGGTAGAGCATGAGAATTTCCTCAATGAAAGAAGAGAGTTAAGCGTTATCCACGCTTCCTTTGCCAATCAGTCTAAAAATTCCCCTGACAGGCGTGCCTAAAAACTGCCAATAGTGAATAGCAATTTGTTCATTCGGCAATAGTTCAAACCTTCCTTCCCTTCCATTGATAATTGCCTGAGCACTATCACCAACAGTCACGCCAGACAAAGCAAGAGGGCTGGTCATCCTGCCTTCCATATAGACGGCAGTCAGATCAGCCCCCAGCAGTTGGTCGTAACGGGGATTTTGCTTCTGCTTTAACGTGGCATAGAAAGTAATACCAGTAGCCGCAGGCACGTAGTTGCCAGTTTCATTGTCAAGCACATAGCCCGAAGCCACATTAAACACCAAGGTGGCATTCGCAAGTGGCTCCAGGAAATTGCTCACACGACAAACCCAACAGAAGAAAGAGGAAGATTATTGGTCATTCGTTTGAACTCCTGACCATACTGAGTGGCATCAAGCCCCTCGCCATACACTTTGCCGTCAGTGGCACCAATTTGAATGCCCATTTGAGCAAGTTGAATGGCAATGATATGAGCAGCAAGAAACTTGACTGCCCTGTCAGTTTGATCCCCAAACACATCACTAGAAGCATCGTAAGAAGCTTCTGCAATGGCACCATTAACAATGCCAGAAGGATGTGGACTGAATTCAGGGAAGCGCTCAAGGAAGTTCGCGTAAGTGACTGCCATAATCAGGCCTTCCCAATACGAATGGCTTCAACGCGCTTTGCAATGGCATTCCTCACGCGAATACGCCCTTCAATCTTCTTCCAATCCGCCAGACGGTCTGGATCATGGATGAGTTCAATGGCGCGAATAGCTTGCGTAAGGGGAAGTTCACTAAGGCTTTGAACATTTTCAGGCAGGTCTTCTACCATCACTTGTTCTTTCATTTCTTCAATGGCACCAATAGCAAGAAGCTTTTTGACAGTGCCGTTCTCCTTAGCTTCCTTCCACTTCTCATCAGGAATTTCCTGATTAAGACCAGGAGTGAGTTGAATAAGCCCGCTCCTGGTAATAATGCCAAACCCTGCATCGCGAGGGGGATTTTCAAGTTCGGGACGATAAGCAATCAGCATTGTTCAAGAAAAACAATTGCTAATAGCTTAACGCCCTCCTTCTTGATTAACTATCCTCAGGAAGCGGCCTGCACGTAGATCACGCTCTTGGGATAGTAGAGAGCAACGCCACCCACACGGGCATGAGCAGGAACGATGAATTCCAGACCACGCTGTTGGGGCGGGAACAGCTCAAGAGGCTGAGGAATGTGCAGTTGCACCTTCTCAGGATCGCGCTTGTACACAACCATACGGTCAGTATTCAGCACGCTGTTATCAGCCTCAAGTTGGTTGATGGGCTCAACGTTGCGGATGTAGGGGTTGGTACGCAGGAAGTACTCAAGCACGGTCACGTCCGAGCTGTCGGAGTTGCGAGTGGTGCTAATCTTGTTGTAATCCGCGTAGGACAGCAGAATGGTGTCGGGCTGTTCCTTCATCTTGGAGCCGTTGATGATGGCAGTCACGCCATAGTTCAGCAGTTCCAGCATTTCTTGAGCAGTGGTGCCAGCAGTGGTAAACCACTTGTCAGCAGCAACAACGTCCACAGTGGAGTTGTTGAAGAAACCAGCGAGACCCACAGAGCTTTCGCCGAAGAAAGCCAGGCTCTCCACTTTCTCTTCATAGGCACGACGCACAGCAGCAGCACGACGCTGCTCCAAGGCGATGTTGGCCATTTGAGCAGCACGCAGTTCCTGCACGGTGTAGCCAAAGCTGCCACCGAAGGAACGGATGTTGATGCTCTTCTCCACTTGGCTGATGTCAGCGCGGGGCAGATCATCAGCGGCGTCCGCAATCAGACGGAACTCACCAGTGGAGTCCATGATGCGATAGGTGAAGGTCTGGGCGCCAGGACCAGCTTCAGCAGTGACGGGCAGCACAGTGGGATATTTAATATCCGCATACTGCACTTCAAAGACTTGGGGGCGAATGTACTCAAGCTGACGCTCAAGGAACAGGCCCGCATCATCCATACGGAATTCAGACATTTTTAAGAGCCTCCTATCAAGAATCAGCAGAGAGGGTGAAGCTCGGACCATTCAGCTCCAGAACAGCGAGGCCGCTGCCAGTGGTAGAGGTGAGGAAACGAGCGTTAGCGAGGCGAACAGTTTTGCCCGATGCGAAAGCATGGGAGAACTGACCAACCTTGCCAGTGCCGCTAGCGGAATACAGCACACGCACGGGCGATGCGGGAGTAACGGCGCCAGTCACGTAAACGGCAACTGCACCTTCATTGGCCACGTTCATGGCTTGCTGGTTCTTCACACCAGGACGATTGTTTGCGTCCAGGGCGGTTTCATCAACATAGGTGAGGACGTTAACGCCCAGCACAGTGTCAGAAGCGCCAGAGATGGTAGTAGCGGAGTTGGCAACAGTGCCAGCAGTGTTGTATACCACCAGATTACCGAAAGGCACAACAGCGCCAGTTTCGTTAAGGCGAGTGGTGATAGTGTTGTCGCGGATGTCAGACAGTTGACCTTCCAGCAATGCGTTGTGCTGCAGGCTATAAGCCTGTTGCACGCCACCAGCGGAGGCAGTGCCCGAAGCAGAGAAAGTTACGGCCATAATTACTTAGCCTCCTTGGAGATGGAAAGGGGCTTCTTCCAAGCATTCTGCAGCATGTCCAGATAGGACGAAGGTGCAGACACAGGAGAAGCAATGGAAGCTACGACTTTGCGCAGCTCGTCAGTGGTGGCAGAATCTTTGCGACCCTCAGAGAGAGTATCAAACATTGCTTGCACGTAGTCGTCGCTCTTCTCGGAAAGATCAAGCTCATCACCACGCACTGCCTTGATGGAATCAACCATCACTTCACGGGCGGTTTTGCCAGCGAAAGCGTAAGCAGCATCAAGAACAGGCTTAGCCTTCTCGATGAGAGCCACACGCTCTTCCACCATGGAATCAAGATTGATTTCCTTGGCGGCAGCCAATTCAGCAGTCAGTTCTTCAACTTGTTCTGCCAGAGCATCAGCGCGACCCTCAGCGGAATCACACTTGCCCTTCATTTCCTTTTCCATGGCGTCCATTTCTTCCTTCATTTTGGAAGCTTCGGACATCATGGCGTCGTACTTTTTCTTCATGTCCTCGTAGGACATTTTGGCGTCTTCGCGTTCTTTAGTGATCGCAAGAGCAACGCTCTCCGTCACTTCAAACTCGGCGCCGTCGAAAACGACTTTCGCGCTCATAGTTGTATTTTCCTCAATGGAAATTAGAGATGGATCTGCTGCATCTTGACGATCAAGATGAAGCTTCACTTGCGGGCCAGCGCGGCCCCGACGAACAACGGCGATGTGATTACCAAGGATTTCCTTTTGGATGCCATCGTAATGCTCACCGCTATCAGTAACGCCAGGCGTAGGATCATAATTAACCCTATAGCCAGCGCTTACCTCACGAGCATCGCCCCGCATGATGCGATCAATGGTTTCCTTGTCCGTAATTGTCATTACAGCTTTGACAAAACCATTGTCGTACACCACTTCAGTGCCGCTAAATCCTACTTGGTAGTCTTTAGTATTGTCGGCATCAAGAAGAACGGGAGGATGTTCCGAAGTGATTGCCTTGCCCGCAAAGGAAGCAAGACTATCGGGAGACGCCACTTCTGTTTCAGGCCTATATTCACGACGCACTGAACCATCAGCATCTGTGTAGAGCTGAATGCCAGTGCGAGCAATTGAGGCCCATGCCCGAAGATAACCTTCAGGCGTCACCTCATATTTCTCAATAGGAGAGAAATCGTAGCGACAAGATGTGGTGCTCATATACTCACTTTATCAATAAACTTAGTTTATTATAAAAACAACTATTCAGAACTGACTAGGAAATGATGTTCCTCAAGAAGAGCAGCGCCGATGTGCTTAAAATGCCACATCAGCAAGCTCGCCTGCTTATTGCTTCTCGCATTAAAGAAGCCCGCCTTAACAGCGGGCTCTCGCAGAAGAACGTAGCAGAAGCTTTGCATACAAGCCAAAGCTCTTATTCCCGCATGGAACGTGCAGAACTTGCTCCAGACTGCGTGCAAATTCGCACTCTCAGCGGACTCTACGGCATTAGCGTGCTGTGGCTGATGGGCTACCCATCATTCATCCTTAATACAAAGCGAGATTAGTCTTCGTCTTCGTCATCTTCTCCGCGAATATCACGAAGCTGGTCTTCAATGCCTTCCATGATGTACGATTTTGCCATTGCCTCAATTTCAAACGTTAGAAATTTAGTTGGCTCAAAATGAGGGTCAGGCTTTTCGTAAACACTCATCACATAGATATGCGTCTCATCTAGTCGCCCATTCTTAAAGCATTGCTTCTCCACCAGTTCCCACCGAGAAGTATTGCGATGCTCGTTGGAAGAAAGAATAGACAGCGCCTGTAAAAGACCAATGCCTTCATCCTCTTGTTCGATGACGCGTACGTATTCGCTCATTGATCTTTGTTTCGACTTTCCACCATTTTAATGATGCGATTTGCCCATGCCCTCCCGGCATCGCCTCCCCATAAAAGCCAAGCAATATATCCAGCATCATTTTCGCCACCACTTTTATTCTTTTCATGGCGAGAAAAGAACGCAGACATGCGCTTGATAGTGGCGTAGCTAATTTTGCTGCCGCCAGCAAGGTCGCCGGCTCTTGCCACGCCACTACCAATACCCTGCTTCCCCGCCTCCTGCGTCGTCAAACCGCCTTTGCCGTGTTTCTTTCGCAGCTCTAAGCCACGACGGGCAGCGCTCCTTACGGCAGCAGGAGGGGAGAAGCTTTCAGCGTCTCCCCTCAGTGCTTTTTTCCGCAACTCCCATCCATTTCCTCCTCCTCTTCCTCACCAGCAAGCTCCTTAAAGAACCCCATATAGTATTCGTCGCTCATATCTTTCTTCGGTTTGCGCGACATACCAGCTTCGGACAGGGCAATTGCCAGAGCTTGTTTCGGGCTCTTCACTGGTTCACCACTGCTGCTCTTCAGCTTGCCCCCTTTAAATTCACGCATTACCTTGGCGATTTTTGCCTGCTTTTCTTTCTTGGTCATGGCCTAAATGCTTTTCTTAAGCATAATCAATGGATGAATCCTATAGGAGCAGTGGCAATATTCATGTCAGGAAAAAGTTTGTCGCGATACAAAACCATGCCAGTAATAAGACGCTCGGCAATAAAAGCCAATGCCCTCTTGTCATAGCCTCCAATGCGAAGAAACTGTTCTTCATGCTTGTGCCAAATGGGGGCCAATGCCACAAACAATGCGCTCATAAATTGCTTGTATTGAACATTGCTTCCTCTGGCCATATTGCAGCCAATAAAGCTGTTTTGCTTCCAGATGGCATCAATTTCTTCCCTTGAAAAGAGCCAGCTTCCTGAATCCGCAATTTCCCTAGTGATAGCAGGAGCATCAAAAGCAGAATGCCCACCATAAAACTGCTGCTCTAATGTGCAGTTGAACAATGCGGGTTCTGGGAAATACAACGTATTCTCGTCGTACCATTGATCATTTGGTTCCAGCCAATTACGCCTGTATTGTGCATTGCCAATATTCTTTTCATTGGCATTGAGAATCATCCAAGAAATACAAGACAATTCTCCCCATCGACTATTACGAGTGGAAAGAGAAGCATTCTCATCGTCAAACACGTAACCTTGCCTGCGGAGCGTTTCACGCTCCTCACTAGACAAAGCATATGCTCCTCCCATAATGGGAACAATGCGAGACCGGGCTTCATATCTCACCTTCTCACCAGGAATGCACACGGCATAAATGGTGCAATCAGACGGTTGCATAAACTTTCCTCGACGCCCACAGCTCGTTGTAATTGTTTACGCCCTTAGCCCCAAGGCCAGTGAGATCGCCACCTCCTGCAGGCTTGCTCCAGGCCATAATCGTACCATCGGGCAATACGAACGCTCTGTTCTTCTGACCATGTGTAGGCGTCAGTTCAAGGTAGTCACCATAGACAAAATTAGCTTGGCTGCCATTTACGGCAAGCGCTTTACCTAGAAGAGTGGGGCCAGTGGGGCACAATGGCGTGATGCCATAGTATTGCTCAATGCAATTGGCCACAATCATTTCAATGGCAGTTTGTAGCGCCGCATTGTTTGGCTTGGAATAGAGCACGGTTGTAGCACAGGCCCAGCTTGTGTAGCTAAAGCGTTGAATATCACGAAAAGCCAAAAATTCAATGCGATCACCAAGGTCCACTGCATTAAAGGCTCTCACGCCAATGTCAAAATACCAGCCGCCAAGTTTATTCAGCAAGCAGAATCGACCAAGGTCCGCCTTGTAAGAGAATGGCGCCAGGCAATCATACGCCCATACCACCTCCTCCCCATAGTTTTCAGCAATGAAAGCACGAAGCATGTCATTGTTGTAAATGACATGCTCAGCATCAGGAAAACATGCGTCAATAGTTCCAGTGGCATGCTTGAGAAATGGACTCAGCTCTTCCGCTGGATCAGTAGAAAGAAAAATTTGTGAAATTTGCATGGCGATCAAGCAATCTTGGCAGGAGTACCGAAGCCCTTAAATTCGGGCTCCGCTGGCTTAGCAGCAAGAGTTTCATTCACTGCGTCTTTAAGCTGCTGTTGAATATAAGGCCATGTGAAAGGCTCCTCATGGAGACGCTTGTAGCACCATTGTCCATGCTGCTTCAGAACGTCGCGGTTCTCGTAGTAGTAAGTGAGAATGTCTGCGGCAGATTGCGGATCGGGAAGCAAACGTTCCAAGCCATAATTCCTGTCAGTTTCACTGGCATTACATTCAATGCGCGGCACTTCATCAAAGATTTCAGCCAGGCTTGTATGGTCAGGAACCACTTGCGCCACGCCAGTGGAACCGTGCTCCGAGTTGACCAGGCCCCATCCCTCGCCAATGCAAGTGTTAATGCCAATATCAGCAGCGTTATACACTTGATTAAGCTGCTCAACAGGAAGACAGTTATCAACTGAAAAATGTGGACTTGTCAAGATGAGTTTGCTAGTGGGGTCAAACCCTTCGTCACGCGCCACACGCTTAAACAGGGGGATTAATTCCCACCCCAAGTCTTTACTGCCCATATTGAGCCATAGACGAGCGTCGTCCTTGCCTTTAGCAAACTTGATGAATGCTTTAATTGTCAGATCAATGCGCTTGCGCGGTTGATTCCTGTTGCCATTAAACACGACAAACACATCATCTGGCACGCCAAGCTTCTTGCGACATTCTTCCTTGTCCATGGGGAAGAACTTTGTGAAATCAGTGCCATGACCGATGATGCGAATGGGCTTTGTATAACCCATTAGCTCAAGCTCTTTCTTGGCAAATTCTGTGTAAGTTGCCAAGCCATCCCATTCCATCATGGGAGCTGCAAGGTCTGGAAACAGGCCGTACGAGTCAATGGGAGTGTAGACAAACCATTTGAAACCAAGCTGCTCTTTAAACGGCTTAGCTTTTTCCCATAGCTGCAAAGCAATCCAGATGTCATTAGTCACCCACACGAGGTCTGGCTTGAAGGTTTGAATGACACTTGCAACGCGGTGGGAGCCAAAGGGATCGTTTCCATGCAGCATTGCAGGATAGACCGTATAGTTCTTCGCTTCTGGATGAGGATCGCCATGGTAGTTGACTGCCAATACTGCCACTTCATGCTCTTCTGCTAATGCAGGGAGCAAGTATTGAGCCACTCGCCCAAAGCCTGTTTCTACAAACGCATCACCACAATAAAGAATGCGAGCCATAGTCTCCTCTGAATCTTCGTCATCTTAAGGGGCTTTTATACTGATGGCAAAACAGGAAAAATGACACTGCCTCCCGCCTCAATACGCTTTTGCATTAGTACGTGCAAGAAGTTTGCCCCGCATACGATTCCCGTCATCATTCCCAGTTTGCTTGCTGCTGGCATCAAGCAAGAGGAAATTTTGATTGTCAATGGCGGACAAACTGTTCGCGCCAATACAAGCTACAAAGGCGTGCCAATGCTGCTGACGCAGCAGAATTCCTTTGAATACACGCCGCTCATTGAAATTGTGGAGCATTCAATGGAAAGCAAATATTGGTTTCTTCTTCACGACACTTGCATTGCAGGCCCCCTCTTTAAAGCATTGGCTTATGAGCCTCCCGTGGAGGCCCCAGAGAAAGTGGCAATGAAACAAACGCCATCAATGAGCATCGGGCTTTATCGCTACGACTACCTCATGACTCACAAAGAGCGCTTGATGGCCATCAAAAACTTAGACAGCTCTCCTGAAGCATTGCAGCAATGGAAGCAGTGGGGCGTGCCAAACGAAGACTACATGCTCTGGAAGCTCCAAGATGTGCCTTGCCATATTTACCATCCAGACAAGCACGGTCCTGATGAATGGAACTATCAAGGACATGCAGATCCATATGGCACTGGCATGCAGCGCCGTATTGAATACTTCCCGCAATTGCACCTTGCTAAAGCTAAAAGCAACTGGCAAGGCGTACAACCCCACCTCTGTATTGACATCTGATGAAGCGTGTAGCAATTATTGGCGGAGGCTGGGTGGGATGCCATTTAGCAATGGCACTTCGTAATGAAATGGAAGTGACGCTGTATGAAAAGAATCATACGCTCATTTCAGAAACGTCTTTTATCAATCAAAACCGCTTGCACTATGGCTATCACTATGCCAGAAATGCTGCCACTCGCCGCTTGTGCGCCACCACTTTCGTGCGCTTTATGGAGGACTATGGTGATTTAGTTCATGATGTAGAAAATAATTACTATGCAGTTTCGGAAGATGAAAGTCTTCTTGACGCTGAAACCATTTCAATTATTTTTGGGAATGGTCCGCACGCTTCGCTAGATCCACAAGCCTTTAACCACACATCGCTTTTGCTAAATACGCCCGAAAAGCGTATTGACGCCATTGGAGCAAGCTTATATTTCCAATGGTGCTTAGAGCCGTTGGTGAAAAAGGAAAAGATTCAGCAATGTAATCTGCAGGCGCTAAAGCAAGATTACGATTTTGTTTTTGATTGCACTAACAATGCCCTCTTGGAGCCATTGCCTTCTCATTTCTTTGAAGCAGTGGCAATGTTTATTTATCGCCCGAAGACTCCTATTCCCTTTGGCGCCCTCACGTATATCGACGGAGAACTATTCTCCATCTACCCATATAACGACAAATGCTTCTCATTAAGCCATGTGAAGCATGGTATTATGAGCGACAACTCGCTCGACAATGCGGACAATGTGAGGCAGTTAATTGAGCAGCATGTGGAGCGCTACTGGCCAAGCTTCGCTGATAGTTTTGACTATCTATTCCCCACTCTTTCAATTAAAGCGAAAACAAAAGACAGTAGCGCCAATCGCACGCCACTAATGCGCCAAGACGAAAATCTATTCTCTTTCTTCACAGGCAAAATTCAAGGCATCTATGCCATTGAAAGCATGGCTAGGCAAATTATTGCTCAGCCATAAAGCTGCCTAAACAACGGATATTCTCGATGATGTTGAGAAACGTTTACAAGCTCGCGAGTGATTCCGCCTTGGTAGCTGCTTGCAACTAAAAGCCGTTTGATTTGCTTGTGTTCATACTGGTTCAAAATAGGACCATTGTCAGTGTCGCTGATATGAACATGAGCAACGAAGCGGAAATAATGCTTAATAATCTTTGTCGGACTATCGCCCTGTAACCAAGCATTGTTTGTATCAAGCATTGTTTTTACATTGCGCAAATTGTAAAAATCAATGTGATTGATAATCTCCTCGACTGTGTAGAAATACTTTCCACCAAATGCTTTGGCAATAGGTTCAATGCAAAGGATGGCATCATTAGCCTCCAGGATTGAATCCATGCGCTTCAAAACTTCCATCAAGCTTGACGGGCTGCCCCGGCGCAAAGCGGGGCTACCAAGGACAAAGCGCTTAATGCCCATCAGCGAGCCAAGCTTCACCACTCTCAGCAAATGCTCTTGCGTGGCAGCAGTGTCTTCAAAGCTTTGAACGGCACTGTCGTAGAACAGTGCCTGAGCAGAATACGCCCAAAGCCCATAATGCTCCCTGTAGCGCTTTGCAATGTCGCCAAAGTCTTCGTTTCTGGCAAAGATGCGAGATGGTACCAGTTCAATGAAATTAAAAGCCCCAGCATTAGCACTTAAGATTTCATGCTCTTCTTCATCTTTCCAGCCAATTGCACTAATTCCAAGCATTGATAAACTCCTCCATCTTCTTCAAAGTGGTTTCCTTACTGGAGAAATAAGGCGCATAGTTATATTCAATGCGTGGCCCGCAGTCAACCATTGTTTTCGCCCACGGAAACCACAGGTCGATAATCTCTAATGTTTCAATGGGCTCCGAAAACCATTGATGCTCTCCGCCTTTTTGACAAGCTTCAGTGTGAAGCCATAAGTCTTTCAAGTCGTACCATTGATAACAAGAATTGGCATTGATCTTTTCAATGTTATTGTTATTAAGGAGATCAAACAAGATGTTTTTCTTGATGCGCTTGTGAAATAATGCAGGCAAGCGAATGATGGTAATTACAGCATCAGGGAAAGTAGTCTTAATTAATAGTTCAAAAATGTATCGCGTGGAGCCATAGTTAATGAAATGAATTTCCGGGAAGTTCTCCACATATTTATAAGTTTGACTATAAATATCGATGGTGGAATAGAGAATGACTTCCCTCGGTTTCCATAGCCTGATCTTCGTCAAGACGTGATACATGTTGTCGAAGTCAGCCATCGGCGCCTGATTTGCTCTCCACTTTTCCGCTGGTAAACAAGCTAAATAAAGCTTGTCAATATCCTCCTTCAGCAACGGGGCAAGATGAATGTTTTCAGAATTAAAGCGGCAATCAAAATCGTGATGCTCGCGCAAAACGCTTCCAATCAGGCCCGTGCTTCCAACTAATACATCCATGCTCAAACCGCCACGACTGGCGCTTGTTGACGCATGTATTGTACGCGGCATTTGCAATTGCTCATGCAGGCACACCGCTGGCCCGGCATGGGCAGACTTCCAATGGAAACAGCTCCTCGACTTGCATAACGCAAGCAGTCGTCACAATGCTTCGCTTGTGGATCGAGAATGCGCCTCATCAAGCTATACCCTTGCTTCTCCTGGCGAATTGTGGTGCCTTCCCAGTAAGAACCTCGCACAGCTTGAGCGTACATGCCGATACGAGCAAGAGCCATGGGAGCAGAAATGCTCCCAGCCAGAAGATCGCGAGCAAAACTCTCCAGATAACGGTATTCCGCACGAAGGCGCTGACCGATGCGGCCCCAGTCCGAAGCTTGCATCGTATCCCGTCCACCATTGCCAATGATCGCCGCTTGTGTATGAGCAAGCTTAAGCGTTTCTCTTACGCTTTCTTGCCATTGAACCAAGCTAATGCTGCCGTCATCAAGCATGTTTGTAAGACGACGCAACAAAGTGCCAAGCTTGTTAATTCGACCATCCACCAAAGCTTCCACGGCAGACTGACTGAGGAACCGTCCATTGCTTCCGCGATAACGGCCACTAACGGGATCGTAGCGCCATGAGGATTGGTCAAAACGCTGTTCAAGAATGGCTGTGAACGTTGATAAATCATTCAGGCCTTGCATCTTCAGCCTCCAGAATATCCTTGAAACGCTCAGGCGCTTCCTCCTTCCATTGGTTCAATGCAGCATCAATGTCTTCAGGGCTAATTAATGCAGCTTCGTCAAGGTCAGAAAGGATGAGGCCTTCCACTTTCATGGGCTCCATCGCATCAACTTTGCTACTCACATTCTTTGCTTTTCCTTTACGTTCGGGATCGGGATCAGCTTTGCGCTTACGAGCAACAATTGTTTGACGCTCTTCTTTGCTCATGGCTTGCGCCTTGGCTTGCGGAAGACACTTAGGCTTGCCTTCTTTCTCTTCACGAGCGCCACAGGGACCAAGAATTTCGCCGCTGGCGCCAATCCTCACCCATTTTTCCTTGAACCATTTGTCAAGATCATCAGCATGAAGCTCCTGTTCGTCGCTCTTAAATGCTCCACTCAGTGAACCGTGCTTCTTCTTGTACATTTGCTTGTACTGTTGCACCACGTAACCACTGGCATAAGCCGAGGGCCACACTTTAAACTTGCTCTTGGCAGCGCTCACTGCTCGTGAATGCAGCTCTTTGTCAGTGAAGGTTACGTCACCACGAACTTTCTCTAAATCGCCAGGAAGATAAAGGCCAGCGGAATCTTCCACTTCACGACTACCGTCCATGGGAAGCGTACCGTTTTCCTCGTTCATGGGATCACGGCCACCAGGAGGCACTGCCATTTTTCCGTCACCCCCTTTCTGAGTGGAACCACCCCCAGCTTGAGTGGGAAGTTCCCGCACTACGGACGGATCGAGTGTGAGTTCCATGCTCCATTCAGAACCGCCATAACGGGCATCTGCCACTTCCTTGGGACTCAGTACGCCTAGCTGGATGTAACGACCGTCTACGGCCGCCACGCGCGCCCGTACGTCAGCCATTTCGCGCTCATTAAGCTCAAACAATGGATTGAAAGCAATGCGCCACGATTCAGGAAGCTCTCCGTTCGTCGGACCCTCCTTGCTCAGCATGATCATTTCCATCAGCTTCTTGATGGGCCGCTTGAAATGGACGCTTTGATAATCAGCAAGAGTCTTCGCAAAATCACGCTCTTCGCTGCGACCAGTGGAACCAAGACCACTGGGGCTCTCGCCAAACAGCACTGTATGGGGAATCTTGCTGGCGCCAATAATGTCTACGCGCAGTTTCTCAAGGATTTCTCCAATGCCTCCAAAGTTGCGGCTAATAAATTCAAGCTCCTCCTTCTCCGCATCAATCGCGTAGCCGCGATAGATGCTCTTGCTCATGTCATTCACTTGCAAACGATCACGAATGGAACTTTCCTTGCCAGCAGCCAGCATTGATGCAAGGCCTCTCACTTTATGAACAAAAATGTCAAATTCAGTGAGGAGCGTTGCTGCTGAATTCAAACCTGTCCAATAATGCCTAAAGCTGTCATAAACAGTTTGCAAGCTGCTCATGCCCCAGCCATAATTACGCTGCCTCACGCGATAAGGAAGCCAGTCACCATCAAAACGCAAAATCCTATCTTTATGGATATAAGAAAGTTGCGGCTGGTTAATTAAATCACCAGAGATGATCTGATAATAAGTGGCTTTTGAATAGTCGTATAAGTTTTCTTCATTAATGACGGGCGCAATTTGCCATCGATCAAGACATTCAATGTCTTCAATCCGACGAATGTTGCGTTTATCGACAGGCATGTAAGCGGGACGGCCATCGTCAATAAAGAGAAGTAGACAAGCACCCCCATAAAGGCGGGCGTTCTTCGCTGCGAGGTTGAGGTGTTCAAGGATGTAGAGGTCTTCAATTACTTGTTCAATGCCCTGCACTTCTTCGGCTCTGACGCCGTCTCCGCCAAACAATACTTTGAAGCCTTTCCGCGTGGCTTGGTCAGCATAAATATCAACAATGCGACGAGGAAGCCATTCGCCATAAAGATTTTCTAGTTCTTCTTGGGCTAAGAAAATCGTAGCAGTGGTCTTAGTGTATTGCGCCTTGTCTCGACCAGTACCCATGCCAATGAGCACATTTTGAAGACCATCAGCCCTCACTCCACCACTACCAACGTGACCAAGATCAATTGCTTCGCTTTCCATAAGCTTTATTTATGGCCATAATGTGTTGCTTTTATTCTAGAACCTGGCTACATTGGCGCGTAGCTTATGCACACTATGGCCAGCTTTGGCATTGTTTTTCATTTCAGCGACAAAGACAAGGAGCTTGTGCGGGCAGAAGCCATGCGCAGGCAGCTCGTAAATGAGAAGAAAGGCTTAAAAGGGCGCAATGGTGGTCCGGCTGATGGTGATAAGGCTTTGTTCTTTCACAAGCTTGGCGCCGCTGGCGAATTAGCAGTGGCAGATTATCTCCAGCTACGGGAGTTTCTCTATCAAGAAACAGAAGCAAAGCGAGGCTCTTCAGACCTGCCTCCAAATATTGATGTGAAAACACGCTCTCGTCATGATTACGATCTCATCTGCCAATTAGACGAGAAGCCGGGAAAAACCTTAGTGTTAGTTACGATACAAAACAAAATCACTCTTCTCCATGGTTGGATAAAGAGTGAGGATGCCATGAAGGAACAATGGAGAAAAGATCCTGCGGGCGGAAGACCAGCTTATTTCGTTCCGCAATCTGCATTGCTTCCTCTTATAGACTTGCGCCATGCTGAAATGTTCTGATTTTTCAAGACACGCTCTCAAGCTGGATCTTTATCCCCAGCAAGCGAAAATCCTTGACACCTTCTTCCAGCCAGATAAGAGCCATGCAGTGTGGGCTCTTGGGCGACGATCAGGCAAGACTGTCATGGCTGCAGTGGCCTGCGTCTATATGTGCTTCGTCTTGGAAGATGAATATCGCAGGCGAGTAAGAAAAGGCGAGAAATGGTACATCGTGACCGTAGCAAACAGTCAAGACCAGGCTCGTATTGCTCTCAACAACATTCGTCAGCTAATCCTTGATAGTCCCTTCGCCCAAGAAATCGTTCGCGAAACCGCCGACATCATTGAACTAAGCAACAACTGCGTCTTTAAAGCCATTCCCACTTCAGGCCGTGCTGCTCGTGGCCTCGCTTGTGCAGGCGCAGTGTTTGACGAACTTGCATTTGCCACTGAAGGCGATGCAAACAGCGGCGGCAGGGGCATTTACGACGCACTTTCTCCCGCTATCGCCCAGTTCGGAGGGAAAGGACGCATTCTTGAACTGTCGTCTCCATGGCTAACAGACGGTATTTTCTACCAGCATTTCAAAGAAGCAAGCTCTGGCCGCTTCCCCTTCATGCAGGCAGTGAATCTCCCAACGTGGGAGATGAACCCAAGTATTTCGCAAGAGTTTCTTGACACAGAGAGACAGCGCGATCCGGAGAAGTTTAAAGTTGAGTATGGGGCGCAATTCGCAAGCAATCTTTCAGCCCTTGTTGCAAGCGATGTTATTGACGCCTGTATTGATGACCGTAGAGCCGCTCTACCACCACGCCCTGAATTCCAAGGGGCCTATGTACTTGCCCTTGACCCCGCCCGTGGTGGCGTTGGCCGTGACGACTACACTGCTTGTATTGTTCACTACGAAAACGGCACGTTAGTCGTTGACAAGTTCCATTCGTTCGTCGCTGATTTTGAAATCAATGGAAGGATGGAAGTGAATATCAATGCAGTGGAAGATTGGATTAAGGAACAGCATCGCCTATATGTGTTTGACACCATCGTGATGGACCAGTTCAATAGTGCTGGCACCATCCAAAGCTTGGCTAGTGATTTGCCCATCACTGAACTCACTTGGACAGTTAGCTCCAAGATGAAAGCATTCAGCAAGATGCGCGAATTGTTTAATGCAGGACAAATCAATATTTATCGCCATGAGAAAGCAATTATGCAGCTTAAAAATCTCACGGTCATCTATAAACCCAGTGGACAATGGAGCGTTACTGGCGGCAAAGCGTCTGGAATTGACGACTTAGCGTTTGCAATGGCAGGCGCAATTCTTGCTGCTAGCAAAGACGATGACATTGGTTGGATTGATAGTCTTATCTCCTAGTATGATTTTCAAACAATAGTTCTCCTATGGAATGAAGAACAGCGATTTAACTATGCAGGAGGTAAAGTTTCTCACCTCCCTGCTTGAATGCGGAAGCTCCAATAGGCAAACTGCCTTGCAGCTTCTTGCCGCCGAACATCTTTACATCCCCACTCTCCTCCCAAAGCTCCAGGCTCACGCCAAACGTCTGAAGCAAATTGAGGTTCTTGAGCAGGCTTACGACGCAGAAGAAGGTTTCTTTCCTGAGAATGCTTCCTTAAGAGAATATGACGTTTGATCATCAAAAGCCATGCTATGCTTTTGGAGCTTTCGCGAAGCACGCTGGCCAGCGTTAGTTCAACAAGGAACAATGGTTTCAGGCGCCATTGTTTCGTACCAGGGGAAAGAGGGAAACGGGCCAACCCGTTTTGAAATGTCGTACAAGGCGGATTGAAGCCCCGCCCGACGCCCTCTTTGCTCATGAGCCCTTGTAGCCCAACCGGAAGAGGCAAGCGGCTTAAAACCGCTTCAGTGTGGGTTCAAGTCCCACTGAGGGCACTTTGCTACACTGTTTGTACGTTCACCCCGTAAGGGGCGCATGACCTGCTGGTACGGAACGGGACCAGCATCATCGGGAACCATCATGAACCCACTCGCCCTCATCAAGCAACAGCTTGAGAAAGCAGCTCGTCTGCGTGAAGCACAAATGGCAAGCCTTGTCTATCGTGGCGTTGCCTATGTGCCTAAGCCTCATTGGTTCTGACGGATCAGTGTGGTAAACTTTTGAAGCCGACACGCTTCTTACTTTCTCACGGCATTTACTTGCTGTTCAAAAGAGCTTGGCGTTAGGCAGAAGGGGAGCTTAGGCTCCCCTTTTTGTTGCCTTCAAGCAACTTAAAGATCCTTCATGTTGCCTTAATCCATCATCCCAGTGTCGGACCACGCCAGAAATTATGAAGACATTTGTAACCAAGTAGGAAATAAAGATCAATGTGCGAATGAGCGCCACCTTGTCCGCTTCATGATCATGCTTGCTCGCCTTCTCGCCTAGGGCCAAGCACCATAATTTCCACGCCCCTTTCTTCCTGCTCATAAATCCAGGCCTTTAGCTCTGTCACATACTGCCTAATAATGGCAGCTTTTTCAAGATGCCACTGGTCCATGGTGAGAAAATATTGGGCATTGTGCCAATCAATGGCTCGCAAAGATTGGTAGATGATGGGATTCAATGGCTCGCGCAGGGGAGTATTAAAAGTCCTGCGTTCCGTCATGGCCCTTGAAGAAGGCTTTTATCTCTTCAAATGCTACTGGAGCGAAATCATTCCTTTCCACGCAAGCATTGTAATAACGCTTATCAATTTCTCCTTTTTCATTAAGAACTTGGTGGCAATGCAAATGACCATGAACATTGCCTAAATAATGCCCCGATAAGCATGCTGGATGCACGGGAATATGAGTGAAGATTAATCCGCCACGCATGGTCGAATCGCCATTGTGAAAGAATGCTCCTCGCACGTCCTCAAAATATTTAGAAAAGTCTTTCAATGCTCCGATGTCATGATTCCCGCGAATGAGAATCTTGCGTCCATTAAGGCGGTCAAGAATTTTCAAACTTGCACGAGGAATCACTACATCACCCAAGTGGTAAATAGTATCGCGCTTGCCTACCTTCCCGTTCCATCGTTCAACCATTGTTTCGTCCATTTCTTCTACAGAAGAAAATGGACGCAGCAATTCGCCATCAGGACGCAGAAAGGAAATGCTTTTGGCGTGGCCAAAATGCGTGTCTGCGATGACGAAGGCACTCATGGTTCAATGGAGAAAAGGCGCTGCTGAGAATCGAACTCAGTATTCCATGCTATCTGCATGACGTGTGCCAACACTTCAGGGCCAAGAGCCCCCTGTTTGAGCATCATCTCTAAAAACCATTTTGTTGGCGCCAACAAATTGGTTTTCGTCCGAGAGCTAAGCTTGGGGGCGGAGCCCGATGCTAATGCAGAGCGGGAACAGTAATAGCCTAATATCTAGCTGAAAGCAGAGAAAACTGCTTGAAGATTTGAATCAGGCGTATACCGCCGCAAGTGTAGCATCAAGCCCTGCCGTAGGAAGGCAAATTAGTGTTGGCAGTCTCGAAAAACGCCGGGACTCGGCTTCGTTGTGTCTCAATGAGACCATCAGCTTTGCCTTTCTCAAACAAACTATCACTTTGCTTAAGCCAGAAGTCTTTATTCAGCCATTTGTTCTCGCTCATGCCCAGCGCATCAAACGCCCACAATGCAGTGGCACGACGCAGTTTATTCAGACTCTGACCAGCATTCTCGTTTAGCTCTTTAGCCACAAGACTATGCACGCCAACATGCGTAATCTCATCACGACTAATATCAGCAGCCACAGTGCGGATGCCCATATCTCCGTTGAAACGGAAGAACGGCAGCACAACAAAGAAAATACTGCGTTCCAAAATGGCAGCTTTCAAAATGGGGTGGGCAGGATGCTCTTGCCATGCCTTCAGAATGCCCTCAACTTCTTTTTCGGCTTTCTCATCGGCACCATGAGCAGCAACAATGTAGTTCAGGGCCTGATCATGACGCTGCTCATCTTCTTGGTTATGCCGCAGCGCTTCTACAACGCCAGGAGTGGACGGCAGATCACGCTCTAAGCCTTGTTCCAGAAAGTCCTTCACGGGCAGTTCCAGATGACGCAAAGCCAGCAGTTTGCCAAGCGTAGCCTCACTGCCTTCTTGCACCATGCCCTTGTCCACGGCAACAGCTTGCCAAGGCCGTTTTTTAGCAATCATCGACAGATAGGGGCTCTTCGTCGTCATGGTCGTAGTATCGTTCAATGGTGAGGAGAAAAGGGGCCATAAGGCCCCTTCTTTTTGGTCATTCAGCGCAGGCAGCGCAGTATCCAGCCTCGAGCGAACAAGACGCAGAATCCTGCTCAGTCTCTTCATTGAGACCAAACATGCTCTTAAAGTCGTCGTCCAACGCAGCATATGCGTCGTCCTTGCGCTGAGTATCAGGCAGGACTTGCAAGCTGTAATAGAGGCTCGTCTGAGGAGAGTCTAGCCAATTCTTCAGGAAGGCTTCGTCATAAATGACAACATCCGACCAAGAATTGAATGAATAGCCATGGAACAAGCCTGTGCGTTGAAAAAGGCTTACTAAACCATTGGCTGCTTTAAAGAAAACAGGCCAGCCCACTTCTGCAGCAGTTTCTACGTCGCCATAATCAAAGCTCTCCACGCCAAATGTGCCGCTGTCGCGATCAACAGTGCGAGCAATGGGAGGAGCAATTTCAGGAGCCGTAGTAAAACCCCTGGTGTCTAAATAGCGATAGGAGCAGGATGCAGTGGGAGCAATGCAAAAGGCACGTTCCATGCCATGCTCACGAGCAATTTCAGCAGCATTTTGAATGCCTTGGTCAATTTGCCACACGGCTTCGCCGGAAATAGTGTTCTTCCAGAAATCATTCCAGCCGCGAGGATCTTCAGCAAGATAAGCCTCAATGGCATTGCCAAAATCTTCGTAGCTAATCCCTTGAATGGCAAGGAAATTAGCTAGGCCAAGAATGCCAAGGCCAATTTGTTTATCAATGGAAGGAGAAAGATATTCTCCAGTGTCGCCAACGCCAGTATTGGGATGAAGCTCACAAAGCTGCTTCATGCCTTCAATAAATGCTCCTTGCACATTGTCCAACGTGCATGCGCCCAAATTAACGTGCTGAAGAAGACAAGTGCCACGATGCGGAAGATAAACTTCCAAGCAGACATTGGCCCGGATGCGTTCTCCTTTTGCGTTGTAACGGATTTTGTTGAGCCAGAGATCGCCAGAAGAGATGGCACGAAGACAGGCATTAATCAGTTCAGGAGACGATGCGGAAAGGAAATTTTCATCAACATTCAGACAGCGCTTCACCCAAGGAAGCTCACTTCGCGATGCGTTGACAAATTCAATGGCATCGGGAGACGTATAGTCAAGATGAAGCACTACAGCCCCATTTTTATACAAACCGCCCCTGCGCAAAATTTCATTGAGCGTGGAATAAATTTTGCCAAAACTTACTGGTCCGCTTGCCACGAGGCCTTTGCCATTTTCAGCGCCCCTTTCGCGCAGAGAAGACAAATGAACAGCGACCCCCGCACCATTGCGCAAGCCGTGGCTAACAAACCGCCAAGACGCTTCAATGCCATCCGGCCCCTCCATTGAATCTTCTACGTTGAATACCGTGCAGCTCACGGGCAACCGTCCATCAGGACTATCCAGCCAATCCTGCACCCTGCCAGTACGAGCAATTGGCTCACATTTTGCCTTTTCCTTCAGCTTCATAAGACGACAAAGGCCCGCATCGCGGGCCGAGAATCAACCAAGGCAGGCTAGCGCAAGGAACCAATGGGAAAGAGGAAGAAAAGCTTTAATCGCACAAGCCTTCGGGATCGTCAATGGCTAGTAAGTCCTTGACAAAAAGCTTTGCCTCGTTGGTGGTGCGGAAATAATGAGGCTGGCCATCAATAGCGGCAAACCATTGAAATTCTGGCTTACTAAAACATGGCCACAATTTATACGGGCCAATATTAAATGGCTGGCGATCAGGCAGTCCCCACATGGTGCTTTAGCGAAGATCACTTAACGCTAGTCGTTATCAAAAACTGTGCAAGTAGTTTTTAATACTTTCTCCGCCTTTGTGCCCATACCACCATTGAATCCTTAAGAAAAACGGAAGAAATTTGAGCTTTTGTATCACCACGATACCAAAAACGTCACATTTGAGCCACAGTGCGAGATACGATAGCTAAAGCGGAGCTGCTGCCTAGTGCAAGCAAGAGCAGCACCGCCTGGTCTAGCCCCTCTAGACGACGTTCCTCAAGCCAGAACCCTCTGGCAAGTGGAGACGCCCCAAGCGTCGGAACGTTTACTAGCTAAAAGGCTAGACAAGCCGCGAAACTCTCATGAAGTGGAGCCCCCAAAAGGGCGGAACGCTCCAGACAAGCGGCGAAACACCCAGGGCTGATCCAGATCCCATGTGATGGATCGCGCATACTATGCGTCGCTGCGGGAAAAGCGAAAAATCATTGGTTTCTATCTTTATCTCCTGAGCAGCGGCCCCTTTAAGGGCCGCTTTCTGGCATTAAGAGCGATGCAAAGAGGAATGCGCGAATCGTTAGCGCTTGCTTTTATTGGTGCATCATTCCGACGCCTTTAGGGCGTCTCCATTGGTCTAGTCAATTGCCTGAGATCTTCGGAAACGCTTCAAGCTGCGCCCTGCGGACTTGCTTTCAGCGTACAAACACTGGGAGTTTCAACCAAGATTTCGCTCTTATGCTGCGCAGGCAAGCTTCTGATCTCAGGAAGAATTTCAGGCCAGTCCTGTTCTCAGCACTTTTTTCAGAAAGCTTCCTACTTCCTTGATTTACATCATCATGATTGTTGCCGATTTCGGCGGTCCTCAAGGCTGGACCCTTTTCGATGGTGAGAAAGTTTTCAATCTTTCTCGCGAACAATTCTTCGACATTGAATACTGGTGCTCCCGTGGAACAAAGCTCATTGTCGAAGACGCCCACCTTGGCCGTGCTCGCACCAAGAAAAGCTTGGCGCAAGTGTACACAGCAGAAGAGCTTCAAGCCTTCTATCGCCGTGCCGCTTCCCTCGGCATCGCCATCCGCCTCTTCCCGCATAGCCAAACGCCCAAAGCTCGCGCCTTTGCCGGCTTCGATGAGAAGAACGATGCTGCTGATGCACAAGCCATCTACGACTACCTTCAGCACAGTCCTTCAGTGCTCCAAAGCCTGAAATTCCCTCCTCGCTCTTTCGAGCCAGAACGTTGGCGTGAAGCTGGTTGGATCTTTAAAGAAGACACCAACATGATTCTTAACGTTGCCCGGCGCTTTAATTACAAAACTGAAGGAGATGAAATTACTTCCTTCATCATTGATAATTTGGACCGTCTGGCAAGCATCGTCCCCGACGATGCAAAGGAAATCTTCGGCCTCCTCCATCGTAAAAAGGACGGTTCCTTCTATGCTCTTAGTTCGTCTCAAGGACCAAAGCTGTCGCAGCTCTATACACTCGCAGCTCTCCTCCTGAACGAAAAAGGAGATCTCCGTCTCCGCCCAGATACTGGACGAGCCCCTGGTATTGGCTGGTTAATGCGCACGCAAATTGCTACTAGCCCCTTCCATCATCGTGGTGGCATCGCACGTTCCAACATCATGTGGCATGGCTGTAAAAACTATGTGGTAGGCAAGATGGGCACGCGTAAAGCTGGCCCCTCCGGCAAACTGCTTAGCCATTACAACTTTTCTCCTGCTCAAACGGACCAGTTCCGCTCCCATCGCAAAACCTACCTTCAAGCACAACGCACTATGCTGAGTGCCATGAAGAGCTTGCTCGTCTAAAAGCAAGCTATACTGCATAGGCAAACGCTGATTTCAGTGACGCTTCCAAGCTCATCTTGGTCTTAGGTGTTCTTTCAGCTTTGCCTCCTCTTGCCTGGTCTCATCCAGTTTTACGGACACGCTCCGTTTTTAACTCTTCTTCCAGGCTCTTCTCTTTCGCCAGTTTTAGTTCAGCTTACAAGCATCGTCTTGTCTTCAGGATGTTTTCTGGCTCATCATTACGCTGATTTCAGAACGCATTTCGGACCACGCTCCGTTCTTAAGACGACTTTTAGCTCCTCCATTGCTTAGTTTTAAGGCTGCTTACAGACCCGCTCTGTTCTCAGGAAGTGTTCTAAGCATCAACAAAGCCCCCTCCGGGGCTTTTGTTTTGTCTAGACATAAATACTAAAAAGTAGATGAAAAATGGCGCCACTTTTTGAGGGAGATACCGCAGCCCCCCACGCTTAAACTTCCCTGCTACTGCGCTGTAGCAACGGATACACTTTTGCAAATCGTAACAAAAGCCCCAAAGGGGCTCGAAGTGTGGTAAGCGCTCCCAAATTCCTGATGATCCCCAAACCACGGCAAAGCAAAGCCCCCACCTAGTGGCAGGGGCAGTTAGGAGCGATCAACCTAGGGGCCTTTAGTCGTCGATCAGCCAGTAGGGCTGCAGGTCTTCAGGATCGGGCTCAAACGTATCGGGATCGATGCCTTCTGCGATCAGCCAGTCGATGAGATCGGCATCGCGATCGTGGGCCAGACTGGGCTGTAAGGGCAGCATGATCAGCCCTCCCACGTGGTGGCGCTCAGGGCAGCCTCACCACCACCGGCCAGGGGCTGCCACGTGCCAAAGGAAGGGGCAAGGCTGAACGCTGCAGCCTCAGGGCCACGGCCCCGGCTTGTCTTGGTGCGCAGGATCACTGCCACGCCATCAAAGCCGCCGGGCTGAGGGCCTGCAGGATCAGCCCAGCGGTGATCTGTCACGTCGCCATCGATGCACTTCAAGCGCCACACGCCGGCCTCAGGATGCACACGCAACAGCAGGGCTTCGGGCAGGGCTGAGCCTTTGGGCAGGGCCACGGGCACGGCTAGGCGGAACCCTGCGCCGACTGCTGCCAGGGCATGCGAGAGGCCGTCCGGGCGATCAGCAGCGAGGCTAGCTGTGGTGTCCCATCCTGCGGAACGTTGGGCCTGCAGGCCCTGGGGGCCGGTTACAGGGGCTTTGCTGTATTCGTACAGTCGGATGGTGCCTGCAGGGGCCAGGCTGAGGGCTTCGGCCAGGGTTTGGCCACGGCCAGGGGCCACGGGCAGGCCGTACCGGCGGGCCAGGCTTTGAGCTTCTGCAGGGCTGACGGTCACCCTTTGCAGATGCCAGGCCAGGTCGTCAGTGCCGCGCAGGCGCACGGCCAGGGGCAGGCCTTTGGCCTGGGCACGGCCCCAGGCCCTGGCGATGGCCCAAAGCACAGCCCGACCATAGGCGGCAGGATCAGCCAGGTAGGCAAGGGTACGGCGGGCACGGGCAGCCGCGACCGTGGCGCTCATCCCGCCATGGCCCGCCCAGGCTAGGCAGCCAGCGGCGCAGCCAGCGGACGCCCAAGGGCAGCCGTTATGGGCCAGGGCCAGGCTCAGGATGCCCTCGCGTTCAGCCAGGGCCTGCAGGCCATCGATGCGGGAGCGTGGGGCCGTGGGGCCAGGCTTTGCCCCGGCCACGGCCTGGGCCAGGGCTTTGGCGGGCAGGTGGTGGAGGATCACGGGCCAGGCCAGGGCTGCGCCTTTGGCAAGCTTGGCATTGGAGAGGCCCTCAGTCAGCAGGCCGTCAAGGCTGAGGCCAAAGCGCGCTAGCAGCGAGGCCACGTCAGCAGGCAAGCGGGCTGGGGCCGTCTTACGGGCCTGGGGGCCAGGGGCCACTACAGGGGCAGGGGCCTGCTGAGGCTGCTGCTGGGGCTGGCTGTACGTGACCATTGGCTGCAGCTTGGCCCAGGGTTCGGTTTGACCCTGGCCAGGCCGGCACGTGAAACGCGTGGGCAGTTCGGGTAGTTCGGGCTCAGGCCGTGCGCTTAGCTCGGCCAGCGCTTCCAGGATCTCATCGGCCACACGCTCGGCAGGGCTGCGCAGCGTGTGGGCAGGGGCTGCAGGGGCCTCGCCTGGCAGGAGAGGGCCACGGGCTACAGGCTTGACAGCCCAGGCCTTTTCAAGGCTGCGCAGCATGCATGCGGCAACCTCAGCCAGGTTGCTGGCAGGGCTCAAGCAGTCGCCGCAGCGCACGTGGTAGCCGTACGTGGCGTAACTGATGTGGACGGGCAGGGCCAGGGCTTTGGCGGCCTGCTGCAGGGCTGTCAGGGTTGGGCGCTTCAGGCCTTGGGCCTTGGTGGCTTTGGTGGCCACGGCCTGCAGATAGGCGGCGGGGCCAGCGGGAGCGGTGTTGGCGGGCATGGTTTCAAGTGCAAAGGGGCTGGCTCGCGCCAGTGCCCCCATTAAAAGGCCTGCAGCCCCTAGCAGGCAAGGTAAAGCCAGGGGCAACTAGGCCACTCCCATAGGTGGCCTACTAGCTAGGGGCTTTGGCCCCTGCGGGATGGTACGGGCCAGCGCCTGCCATGCCGTGCAAAGCAAAAAAGAGATGATCGCGCACGCACGTACGGCATCGCCTGCCGCTTTGGCAACTAGGCCAATCGGCACGCCGTCCATTGATGCGGATGCGGAAGGGCACGGCCTGGGGGTCGTGCTGCTGATCAGCAGGGGCAGGCCGTGCGGATGCGGAACAAAGGCCAGGGGCTGGCATCGATGCGGAACGGCCCCGCCTGACGTTGCGGATGCGGAACGATTGGGGCCAGGGCCTGCGCTGCTGATCACGCTGCGCAGGCCGCACGAACGCGGAACGGTAGGGCTGGCTGATCAAAATGCTGATCACTGGCGCAGGCCGCTACCAACGCAGAACGGCAGTGGCTGGCTGATCACGATCGTGATCACTGGCGTGAGCTGCTACGAACGCAGATCAGGACCGCTTGCCGATACGGCTGCGGATCGCAGGCGGCTGCCGATACTGGTACGTATCATAATCAGGGACGATCCGAAGATTGGCACAAATACAGGTGTACTATAGTACAGACGCACTACTATGCGGTTATGCGCATAAAAGCATAAAACGGTAGCGTTATGAAACAATGTGAAGAAACCATGATACGCCCCTAGCCGGACCCTAGATACGGAGCTAGCCGGACCCTATACGCTTCCAGCCGGACCCCAGATACATCACCAGCCGTGCCCATCAAACGCCGCCTTTATGGCGGCTTCTTCATTGGAAAAAGGCCCTCCTACCACTGAATCATCAGAATCATCGTAGAAATACCAGCCTTCAATGAGTTCAGTGCCTTTGCAAGAGGCTTCATCAAAGAAATCAATGAGAATCATGATTAATCGTCTCCAATGAAATAATTAAGCCAATTGCCTCTGCAGGAACTCCCAGGCCCATTTGCTCTTGGTGCTGGGCCTGAGCAGTTCATAGGCCTCGTGATCCACGATGGTATCGCCAGCACTGTCCACGTGCCCTTCAATATCGAGCTGCCAGATGCCCTTGCAGGCCCCATCGGGGCCGTAAATGCCAATGACGTGCTCACGGTCCTCCATCGCCTGTCTCACGTGGAAGATGAGCTGCTGGAGCGAGGCAGCTTGGTAGCTGCCTCTTGTGCAGGAGAAATACGGGCCGTTGTCTTGGTAGGTACGGATGGTAGTGATCATTGGTCGCAAGTGGGAAGGGGCTCGTCTTCGATTTCGTGGGCAAGTTGTTTGAGCTGGTCTAGAGCTACCTGGATGACATAGCCCCTGCCGACTGAGCTTTCATCAAGCAGTTCTTCTAAAGCTCTGATTTCATCGTGTAGTTCTTCAACGGAATGGAATGTGCGTGCTGTATAAGACACTCCATATTCATCTTCAGAAACGAAAGAAATAGGAAAAGGCATGATCAAAGGAGAAACAAGAGAAATCAGAGCGCAGCCCATTCATGACGGACAGCACGAATAGCCTTCACGTTCCAGGATTCAGGAAAACGATGCTCAGCCAGCGTTTTAGCTTCTTCTTCGCTAGTGGCATCAAGGTTAATGGTTTGCCAGTTCAGATAGATGTCGCCGTAACGGTGCTCGATGGTGACGGCGTAGGTGTGGGTGGCGAGAGGCAGGGTGCTCATGGTTTTAAAAAATCGAGGGAAGCTCGCGCTTCATGAGAGAACAATAGTCCGAAAGGGGCCGTGATCGGCCCCGTCGTTACAAAGCTTCACGCAAGCTCAACGCGATCAATGGCGAAGTCAGGGTGGAGCTGCTGGCAAATGGAACGTGCTTGCTCAGCAGAAAAAGTGATATAGCCAAGAGCGTCGTTGCGCTGATTTCTACGGCAGAAGCCATAGCAGACGAACTTACGCTCTACAGGCTCAATGGTTTTGATGATGTAGGAGGGGCGGGAATCTGCAACGTGCTGCTGAGCCTGCTCGGGAGAAGCAGCATCAATGAGAAGCTCGCACTGACCGCCATTGCTGGAGTTGGTGCAGAGGATGGAATAGGAGGTCATGGTTGGTTCCTTAAACGAGGAGCGTCGCCGCTCATGAGAGAACTATACAGCATGGCAAAGCAGGGCCTTACGGCCCCGCTGCTGGCGTTGATATTTCGTTACAAAGGTCAGTCCCAGTGGTTGCTGTAGATCTGCTTACCGCTCCAGATGCGCATGGTGCGTTGGAGCTTGCTGTTCCACAGCCACTCTTCACCATCGCTGTGGCATTTGATGCGGAAACTCTTGACAGGCGCCACTACCAGCTCACCGCCTTCACCATCGGCACGATTCTGGAAGACCAGCTTTGGCTTGCGAGTGAGTTCGGGCACTGCGTAGCCACCAGCAGGGCCTTTGTCCACTTCATGGCTCTCGATCTGCTGCACCCAGGCAGTCTTCTCTGTGCAGCGCACCACCACGTAGAAATCCACGATGGTCATGGAATAGCCCCAGGAACTGGAAAGGATGGTACCTGGCTGGAGCTGGGTGCCTTGGAGAGGAGGAGCGATGAGAGTCATGGTGGATGGTTGGTTAGAGGAGGCGTCTCCGCCTGTGAGAAGAACTATACGGCATGGCAGGGCCTCTATCGAGGCCTGTTACAAACCGTCATAAAGGCTCTCAATGCGAAACGGGGCGAGCCTGCCCATGCGTAGAGCTTTTTCCTTGACAAACTGCTGGCTATTGGTTTTTGTGTTTTTGATTTTATGCAGGCCAGTCTCCGTGATCTTTACGACGGTGTATTCTCCTCGCCATTGCTTGAAGCCAAAATCGTAGAGATCAACGAGGGTGCCAATGGGAAAAGGCATGATAAGATGAATGTTCCCAACAATTTCTTTGTGGGGCGTTACGAGCGACGGAGCACGCTGTGAGAGCTAGGCCTCGTGAAGCCTAGCTCAGCTCTGGCTTCAGGGCATTGATCACAAATGCCCATTAACATTTCGCCTACATAGTGTTGCGCCTGGCGAAGCTTATCGAAAGCCTCTGCTCTTTCATCGCGAGCTTTGTAGTAGGCGTCAGTGCCTTGTGGATAGAAATCGCGAGCGTTACACGTGGCTGCTACGAGCGCATCTACTGCCTTACCAATGGCATCGTAAGCAGCAGCGTATTCATCACGCAGTGTGGTGGCGCCAGTGCCGTTGAGATGAATAGTTGGAATGGTTGCCATGGTTTGAAGCGCGAACAAGGGAACAATACAGAAGAAAGGGGCCACGAGGCCCCTTTGTCACAAACCGTTACGAAGACAAGACTCGCTTAATAAAGCTTTCAACGTTTCTTAGAAAACGCTTGTCTAAAGTACTTTTACTTGTGCAAAATATTTTACCGGAAGGATGTTTGAAAACATAATGTCTTTTTTCGCGATGAAGGACAAAGTCATATTTTGCGGCCAAAGCAAATACTGCTCGCCTATTGTCTTGCGTCCCCATTAAAGCACTTTCCAAATGTCATCTTGCAGAGCATCTGCAAGCGTAATTAGCAAATCGCGTTTCTTTTTATAAGCGGGCTTATTAATGCGGGAAAGAATAAAACTGCGAGCAGAAGAACGATCATTTGCGCTGTAATCTTTCCACTTATGTTTTGCATTGTCAGAAACCATTCTGGCAATAGCCTGTTGCGTTTTTGTGAGAGGCATGGTTCAGAAGACGAGGGTTTGACCGTTGGCTTTGATGCTGACCACGCGCTCGCAATCAAACGAACGCCAAGCACCTTCTCCTTCTTTACGAGCAATGGAGAAATCACGACAGCGGACAATGTTGGGCTTCTTTACTGCCGTGCCAGTGCCCTTGATTTCCTTGGTGTCCCAAGGATTAAAGCAAAGCTTGCGAATGGAGCCATCAGCCTTGATGAATTCCACTGAAACAATGCTGTGACCAGCATTGAAAATGAATTGTTTGATCTTGTTGGTTTTGTCCATGAGGAGCTGTCGCCAGCGAAGGAACGAGGAAGAAAGGGGGAGCCTCTTGCGAGGCTCCTTTCCCATCGACCGAGGGAACTATAGGCTCAGTTGAACCGGGCTGTCAAGCCTTTCCACGGGGAAGCCGTTGGCAATGCGGCAGTAGCGCTCAGGGTGGAGCTGCATGCACTTGTCAAGGCCTTCCTTGTTAGGGAGCACATTGGGGGAGGCTGCAATGGCAAAAGCACCGAGCCCAAAGATCAGGCTCACTAGCAGGAATGAAGCTGCGTCTTTCATAGCTTTGAAATGCAGATGGAGGCTTCGCCTTGAGAAGGAGAAGCAATGCGAGAGAAGCTGCCGTAGGACAAGTCCAAGATGCGGCCCCCGTAGTATGGGCCTCGATCATTGATTGTCACTACCACTGACTTTCCATTGTTGCGATTCTTTACCAGCACTTTTGTGCCAAATGGAAGCCAGGGGTGAGCAGCAGTGAGGGCGTAAGCGTCAAAGCGAGAGCCGTTAGCAGCTCGTTGTCCGTGATAACCGTCGCCAATGCCGTAGTGCGAGGCGCGACCACATTGGAGTGTTGCTGCTTGCGCTTGTAAGGGGCAGAGCAGCAGGAGGGAGAAAAGGAAACGTTTCATCAAATAGTACGAAAGAACTAGCGAGGGCCAAGTCGTCTCCGACAAGGCAATGCCCATTGTGCCATGAATTCAATCGTTGCTGCCGAGCCGACGAGGTGTGTTATGCTTTTGAAGCACTCGGTCCTAGCGGCTTAATTGCTGCTCTCGTCTTTGGGCGAGCCGTGAGGGTGGACGCCTCTGATGATGCGGGCAAAGCCGTATGGCTTAGCCAAGGAGTTTTTGCATGGTCTCCTGCGAGGCGCATCATCTCCCTTGTATCTTTAGGGAAAGGGGCATCGGAGGGTGTGAAGAAAAGGGGCTGTAAGGCCCCTTTTCTTTTGCTTGGCCACTGTTGCACAGTGGGAGCTTGTGCAACAAGCTCTCATACCTTGCTAGCTAGACTCGACCAATACAAGATCAGCCGATCATGAAGCTTTCTGCAGAGCAGGAAAGGGAAAGGCTTAAGCGATGGATGGCAAGCGGGGAAATGTATGATCCTCGCAATGAGCCAGATTACGATACGTTTGAATATGCCACTGAACCTCTTCCTGGCGATACCACTTGGGCAAAGAAAAAGCCCCTTACGGGGCTTTAGCAGGATTCTTGATAAATGGCGTTTATTGGAAATCCTGATAATTGATGATTAGTTGATCGGACTACTGGGTTTCTAGTTCGTCGGCAAGAATAAGGAGTAGCGTTCGATATTTAATGTGAGCGGCTAGAAAACCTCGTTGGTATTCATCAGAATCTGAACAAGGTGGTGGTACAGGCGAGATCACCTCATCAACTGCAGCACGAAGAGCAGCAGCAAGATCTTCATTGCTGAGACTATCTGGATACTCATGCCCAGACCAAAAAGCATTGTGGACTGCTTCTGCAGCGGGTGTAAGTTTTGTCATGAGGAAGAGAAATGATGTTGACTACTAATTCTTAGGATTAGGAATAACAGAGTAAATGGTCATGCTTGCTTTTTCAAACAATTCAATAGCTTCCATTGCCAATCGAAGTTCTTTATCTAAAACGTGTTCGTCATAACCGCATACAGCATAAGCTGCTGCTACATGCCTAGCAACTTTGGCATAGATGTAAGCAAAATCAGGTTTGATGAATTCGACAGGTTCAATCTGATGGGTCATGGTACTTACTCAGGCAGGGATTCAAGAGCGCGGCGGATGATCGCAATACCCTTCTCACTTAGGAAGGGTTGATTCTCAGGATCGTGGCTTATCAATGCAAGCGCCTGCTCCTTCAAGCTCGGCGGCTTGGGCTGAGCAAGTGCGGCGCGGGCTTCTGTCGCCAACGCATGTGCTTCGCGTCGGTCATCCATCAAAAGCTGCCGGTAATGGTCCAGCTCGTCAGCCATGCGGGCGCACAG
>Ga0255065_1000007_pt1 | contig 63701 bp, 63 predicted proteins | sample Colum_Cont_RepC__2_FD_188441 | JGI IMG/M metagenome (GOLD analysis project Ga0255065, IMG submission 188441) | Freshwater microbial communities from Columbia River, Oregon, United States - Colum_Cont_RepC_0h | ecosystem: Environmental > Aquatic > Freshwater > River | place: USA: Oregon...
TAAGGGTGGTGATAACTACAAAAAATTATACGAAGACTCCAACGTAGCTAATAGGAATGCTAATGGGCAGACCAAAAGTGGATTATATTCCTTGTTCATTCCTATGGAATGGAACATGGAAGGATTCATTGATAGATATGGTATGCCCGTATTTCGCAAACCAAAAGAGGCTATTATTGGAGTAGATGGTCAGAATATAACCAATGGCGCTATTGACTATTGGGAGGCAGAGGTTGAGTCATTGAAGAGTGACCCTGATGCACTCAACGAGTTTTATCGTCAGTTTCCTCGTACTGAGAGCCATGCTTTCAGGGATGAAAGTAAGCAGGCGCTATTCAATCTGACCAAAATTTACCAACAGATTGACTATAACGATTCACAGATTCAGGCTCACAATGTTTCACGTGGAACATTTCATTGGAAAGATGGCGAGAAAGATACCAAGGTTTTATGGAGTCCTGACCCTCGTGGTAGGTTCCTAATCAGTTGGGTTCCACCCACTCACATGCAAAATAATGTGTCCACTCGTGGTGGAATAAAATACCCCGGCAATGAACACCTTGGCAGTTTCGGGTGTGACCCATACGATATATCAGCAGTTGTTGGAGGCAGAGGCTCCAACGGTTCGCTTCACGGTATGACTAAGTATCACATGGATGACGCTCCCGTCAATCAGTTCTTCCTTGAATACATAGCTCGACCTCAGACGGCTGAGATATTTTTTGAGGAAGTCCTTATGGCTTGCGTGTTCTACGGGATGCCAATGCTTGCGGAAAACAACAAAGCTCGTATCCTGTACCATTTTAAGAACAGGGGATATAGACAGTTTTCCATGAACAGGCCGGACAGGGTGCTCAATAAGTTGAGCAAAACGGAAAGGGAGCTTGGTGGTATACCCAACTCCTCCGAAGAGGTAAAGCAAGCACATGCCTCTGCAATTGAAAGTTATATTGAAAAATTCATCGGCTTTGATTTGACAAATAGCTATCGTCCATCTGATGAGATAGGCACAATGCCATTCACAAGGACGTTAGAGGATTGGGCTAAATTCGACATTAATGACAGAACTAAGCATGACGCATCAATTAGTTCAGGTTTAGCTATTATGGCAAACCAAAAGAATGTATATTTACCTGACAAAAAAGAGTCGAAAATTAGTATTAATTTCGCAAGGTACACTAATAGTGGAACGCAAAGTCAACTTATTAGATGAAAGATGTCGTAGTAAACATATCCGCAACAGGTTTTCCGAGTCAGTTCGTAACTGACGCAGAGAAAGCTTCCGATGCTTTTGGTCTCCAAGTTGGCCAAGCAATTCAGTATGAGTGGTTCCGTAAGGACGGAAACCAATGTAGGTACTATAGTCAGTGGCGTGACTTCCACCGTTTGCGTTTGTACGCAAGAGGTGAGCAGTCTGTTGAGAAGTATAAAAATGAACTTGCAATAGACGGAGATTTGTCATATCTAAATTTAGATTGGACTCCTGTCCCTATTCTTCCAAAATTTGTTGACATCGTTGTTAATGGTATGAGTGACCGCTTATTTAAAGTGAAAGCTTATGCTCAAGATGCAATGTCTCAATCAAAGCGTAGTAAGTATCAAGATATGGTTGAGGGTCAGATGGCCGCCAAAGATGTTTTGATGCAGATACAGCAACAAACAGGAGTTGACCCATTCACAATGGACCCTGATGAACTTCCTGAAACAGATGAGGAGCTTTCATTATACATGCAGCTTAACTATAAGCCTGCAATTGAGATAGCAGAAGAAGAAGCTATCAATACAATATTTGATGAGAATCATTATCAAGATACTCGCAAGCGTATTGACTACGATTTAACTGTAATTGGTATTGGTGTTGCAAAGCATGAATTTCTTCCCGGAGCAGGTGTTCAAGTATCTTACGTAGACCCTGCCAACATTGTTTATAGCTACACTGAAGACCCTTATTTTCAAGATGTATTTTATTGGGGAGAAATTAAAACACTTCCTATAACCGAACTACTTAAGATAGACCCAACGCTGACTCGTGAACAGATGCAAGAAATTTCTATGTATTCGCAGAGTTGGTATGACTACTATAACGTAGCAAGATTCTACGAGAACAGTTTGTTCTATCGTGATACAGCAACTCTTCTTTATTTCAACTACAAGACTACCAAGAAAATTGTATACAAGAAAAAAGTTCTTGAAGGTGGTAACACACGAATGATTGAGAAGGATGACAAGTTCAATCCTCCTGTTGAAATGATGGAAGAAGGTAACTTTGAAAAGATTGAAAAAACCATTGACGTATGGTACGAAGGTGTCATGGTTATGGGAACAAACATATTGCTTAAATGGAAGATGTCAGAGAATATGGTAAGACCAAAGTCTTCTTCTCAGCACGCCCTTCCGAATTATGTAGCAGTTGCACCAAGAATGTACAAAGGCGTTATTGAATCGCTTGTTCGCAGGATGGTGCCATTTGCAGACCTTATTCAACTTACTCACTTAAAGCTACAGCAGGTTATTGCCCGTACTGTCCCTGATGGTGTATTCATTGACGCTGATGGCCTCAATGAAGTTGACCTTGGTACAGGGCAAGCATATAATCCTGAGGATGCACTTCGCCTTTACTTCCAAACAGGTAGCGTTATTGGTCGTAGCTATACCCAAGATGGTGAGTTTAACAACGCAAGGGTTCCTATTCAGCAGCTTACTTCTAATTCAGGAGCAAGTAAGACTCAAATGCTGATAGCAAACTATAACCACTACCTTGATATGATTCGGTCAGTGACCGGCCTCAATGAGGCAAGGGATGGTTCTATGCCTGACCCTAACTCATTGGTAGGGGTACAAAAGCTTGCTGCACTTAACTCCAATACGGCTACACGCCACATTCTCGAAGGAGGCTTATTTGTCTATAGGTCGCTTGCTGAGGCCCTTACCTACCGTGTTGCAGACATTTTACAGTACGCAGACTTTAAGGATGACTTTGCCAATAAGATTGGCAAATACAATGTATCTATCCTTGATGATATTAAAGATTTGTATATATATGACTTTGGTATATTCATTGAGATTTCTCCTGACGAAGAGCAGAAAGCTCAACTTGAGGCCAATATTCAGATGGCTTTGTCTAAGGGAGACATCAACCTTGAGGATGCCATTGACATTAGGGAACTTAAGAATATCAAGCTTGCCAATCAACTTTTGAAGGTTAAGCGTATCCGAAAGCAGGAGCGTCAAGAAAAGATGGAAATGCAGAAGCAGGCTATGATTTCTCAGCAGCAACTCAAGGCTCAGGAAATGGCAGCTCAGACAGCTATGCAAAAGCTTCAGATGGAGTCTCAGACTAAGATGCAGTTAAAGCAAGCCGAGACCGCTTTTGAGATTGAGAAGATGAAAGCTGAAGCTGAGATGAAACGGATGCTAATGAGTGAGGAGTTCCAATACCAAATGCAGATAGCAGGTATAAAGGAAACTGCATTGGCAGACAGGGATACCATGAAGGAAGAGGCGAAGGGAAAGAGAATTAGTCAGCAAAACAGCGAGCAATCTAAATTAATTAATCAAAGAAAGAACAACCTACCACCTATGGACTTTGAGTCCAACGAGGATAGCTTGGACGGGTTTGATTTGGCAGAGTTTGAACCTCGATAATTTTTTCGCAATTTTTGTATAAATTTGTAACAAATTAAATCTAATCTAATGGAAATTAAAGTACGTGCCCTTGATGGCATAGAACAAAAGAGTGTTCAGCAAGTAGAAGAAGAGCTTCTCAAAAAGCATGAACAGGAGATGAATGGTGAGGGTGGAGAGCCGGAAATTAAAATTGACACTACAGCTATTGAGAAAGCTGCAGAAGGTCAGAAGCAGGAGGAAGAGGAGTTAACAGAAGAAAAAGTTCTTTCATATATTGGAAAACGCTATAATAAGCAAATCAATTCCTTTGACGAATTGGTTGCTGAGCGCAAAGAAACTGAGCAACTTCCCGAGGATGTTGCTGCTTTTTTGAATTTCAAGAAGGAGACAGGGCGTGGTTTCGAGGATTTCATAAAACTGAATAAGGATTATGATGCCATGGACCAAGACCAACTGCTTCGAGAATATCTTGCTTCTACACAGAAGGGTCTTGATAATGATGACATTGATGTGTTAATGGAGGAGTACTCATACGATGAAGACATTGATGAGGAATCCAAAATAAAGAAGATTAAGATAGCACGCAAAAAAGCTATTGCGGAAGCCAAGACTTACTTCAATGAACAGAAGGAGAAGTATAAGCTGCCTCTTGAGTCAAGAGCAAAAGGCTTATCTCCTGAGGAAAATGAGGAGTATGAGGCATACCGTCAGTATACACAGCAGGCTAAGACCTTGCAGGAGGAGAATGACCGAAAGCGCAAATGGTTCGACCAAAAGACTGACGAGCTCTTTAGTAAAGAGTTCAAAGGGTTTGAGTTTGACATTGACGAAAAGAAGATTGTTTTCTCTCCGGGCGCTGCCGCAGAACTTAAGAAAGCTCAATCAAATCCAATGAACTTCATCAGCAAGTACTTGGATGAACAAGGGTTGATTAAGGACTCAGCAGGCTATCACAGGGCATTGGCCATAGCAATGAATCCCGACAAGTTTGCCAAGTTCTTTTATGAACAAGGGCAATCTGATGCCACAGAAGATGTGATGCGTAAGACAAAAAACATTAACATGTCTGAGCGCAAAACACCTGAGGTAACAAACAAGGGAGGAATGCAGGTGAAATCGGTGACACCGGATTCCGGCAGGAGTCTAAAAATCCGAAGCATTAAAAAAATAAATTAAAAATTAAAGCGAAATGGCAATTTTAAACAATCCCGGCTATCAGCTTCAGCCAAGTGCGGAGCAGGTGCCTTTATCGACTAACTATATTACCAACTTCAACTTCTTGAATCAGTATCTTCCTGATACTTACGAGAAGGAATTTGAGCGTTATGGTAATCGTACTGTAGCATCTTTCCTCCGTATGGTAGGTGCTGAGATGCCTTCTAACTCAGACATGATTAAGTGGGCTGAACAAGGTCGTTTGCATACTAAGTATGTAAACTGTGACTCATCTGCTGCTGCTGCTGCAGATACTGCTACTATCACTGTAAGTGATGCTAACGTAAGTGGTATCGCTATCCGTGTTGGTCAGACTGTTTACATCTCTGACAATGCTACAGGTCTTTCTAACAAAGGTATCGTTACTGCTGTAAACACAACTAACAGCACTTTCGATGTAGCTTACTACGAAGCAGGTGGACAGACTTTCTCAGGAACTGCTGTTCTTTCTGTATGGATTTACGGTTCTGAGTTCAAGAAAGGAACTAATGGAATGATTGGTTCTTTGGAAGCAGAAGACGAAATCTTTGACAACTCTCCAATCATCATCAAGGACAAATACGCTGTAAGCGGGTCTGACATGGCTCAGATTGGATGGGTTGAAGTAACTACCGAGAACGGTGCTACCGGATACCTTTGGTATTTGAAGAGTGAGCACGAGACTCGTCTTCGTTTCGAGGACTACCTTGAGACTGCAATGATTGAGGCTGTTCCTGCTGAAAGCGGTTCAGGTGTTGCTACTCAAACTGCAAACACACAAGTTGGTAACAAAGGTTCTGAAGGTATCTTCTACGTTGTTAACAGCCGTGGTAACGTTTGGGGTGGTGGTAACCCAACTACTCTTGTTGATTTTGACAGCATCATCTCTCGTCTTGACAAGCAAGGTTCTATCGAAGAGAACGTAATCTTCGTTAACCGTGCCTTCAGCTTTGACATTGACGATATGCTTGCTGCTCAGAACAGCTATGGTACAGGCGGTACTTCTTATGGTCTTTTCGACAACGATAAGGATATGGCTTTGAATCTTGGTTTCACAGGCTTCCGCAGAGGTTATGACTTCTACAAGTCTGATTGGAAATACTTGAACGACCCAACCATGCGTGGTGGATTGCCTACAGGTGCACAAGCTGCAGGTACTGTTACAGGTCTTTTGGTTCCTGCCGGTTCAACTACCGTGTACGACCAAATCCTTGGCAAGAACGCTAAGCGTCCATTCTTGCACGTTCGTTACAGAGCGTCTGAGACTGAAGACCGCAGATACAAAACATGGATTACCGGTTCTGCCGGAGGTGCTCAAACAAGCGACCTTGATGCAATGGAGGTTAACTTCCTCTCTGAGCGTTGCGTTTGTACTTTGGGTGCTAACAACTTCGTGTTGTTCCGTTACGGTTCATAAGCAATCAATAAAGGGTGGGGTGTCTTTAAAGACACTCCCCCTTCTTTTTAAATCTAATCAAATTAAAATCTAATGAAACAGAAACTTACTCCTGCTGACAGGATATATAAGCTTAAAGGGGAAGTAGCCCCCCTCTCTTACACTTTACCTTCAAGAAACACAAGAAGATACCCACTGCTTTGGTTTGATGAGCAGAACAATGTGAACAGACCACTCAGATATGCAATAAATCAAAAGACTGCATTTGAGGACGAGCAAGATGGCAATGCAATTGTAGAGCCTGTTATCTTTGAAAATGGATTCTTGAGTGTACCTAAAACCAATCCTGTACTACAGGAGTTCTTGTACTACCACCCTCTAAATGGTAGGACATTTGTTGAGGTAGACAATGAGAAAGATGCTGCAAAAGAGGTAGAGAATTTGAGTGCCGAGGTGGATGCCTTGATTCAGGCTCGTCAGCTCACAGTAGAGCAGCTCGAGACAGTATCAAGGGTGTTGTTTGGGAAAGACCCAAGTAGGTTTACAACCGCAGAATTAAAAAGAGACGTATTGGTATTTGCTAAGAAAGACCCCAAAGGGTTCCTTAATGTACTTGAGGACCCAATGCTGAAGCTTCAGGCAAATGTCCATGTGTTCTTTGAGAATAAATTGTTGGCTTTTAGGAACGGACAGAAAGAAGTTTGGTTTAATACCGGCTCAAATAAGAAGAAAATGGTGACAGTTCCTTATGGTCAAGACCCTTATTTTACCGTAGCAGAGTTCCTAAGGTCAGACGAGGGAATAGATGCTTTGAAGATGCTTGAGAGTAACTTGTAATAATTAGCAACTTTCATAGTGTTTAGGTTAGAGAGGGTATTTCTATACCCTCTTTTTTTGTTTATATTTGTAAAAAGACTATAATGATAAATTCCGTCAGAAATACGGTGTTGTCTATACTCAATAAAAATAACTACGGATATATATCTCCGTCAGACTTCAACCTGTATTCTAAGCAGGCTCAGCTTGAGGTTTTTGAAGAGTATTTTTCTGAGTATAACAAGACGATAAACATGGAGAATGCTCGTCAGTCGGGTACTTCTTATGCTGATTTAAGAAAGCCTATTGAAGAGGCTATGGAATTGTTTGCAACAACAGCAACGCTTACTCAGGTTGCACCTGCAACAAATAGATTTTATCTCCCATCTCTTACGACAACAGGCTCAGACTATTTTATGATAAATAAAATTCTCTGCTATGATGCTTCTGTAAACCCAAGAGTATTTAAAGGAGAAGCAGAGAAGATTACTCATACAAAGATTACGATGCTCAATACGTCTAATCTTACTGCTCCGACAGAACAGTATCCTGCATACACGCAGGAAGGCAGTATACTTACAGTATATCCATCAACAATCAATCTTCCAAACGAAGTTGATTCAAATTATTTTAGATACCCCAAAGACCCCAAGTGGACGTATATTACGCTTACAAATGGTGAGCCCGTGTTTGACCAATCTCAAGCTGACTACCAAGACTTTGAAGTTCCATTTGAAGATGAGTATAAAATTGTTAGCAAGATACTTCAATACGCAGGAATGTCTATTCGTGAAATAGCTGCTGTTCAATTTGGTGGTGCTGAAGAACAAAAACAATCTGTATAATCATGGCATACATCAGTCAATACAAATATTACGAAAACAACGGCAATCAGCCAATTGACGAGAATTGGGGTTCATACCAATACGTTAGCTTGTATGATATTGTCAACAACTTTTTGTTGATGTATGCAGGCAATCATTCTCTTGTAAACAATGAAGAGAGATTTAAGATATTATTCCATGCAAAGCGTGCTGTTCAGGAATTGAATTATGATGCTTTTAAGAGCATAAAAGTATTAGAACTTACAGTTGATGATACTCTCAGGTACATACTTCCTTCTGATTACGTAAATTGGGTAAGAGTAAATCTTTATAAAGATGGCTATCTTAGACCGCTTACTGAAAATATTCAAATACTTTCTTCGCTTGCGTACCTACAAGACCAAACAGGAAAGATATTATTCGACCAAGACGGTAACGCCCTCTCACCTGAGTTTTCAGAAATCGACTTACAGCGTTTGGAAGGCACCAAGAAGAGTATATACCTCAACCCACAAAGTAGATACAACGGACAAGAAGGATGGTGTGTGAATGGCCTTTGGTATTTTGACTATAGCCTTGGTGAAAGATATGGTTTAAACACAGAGACTGCTAACTTCAATCCAACATTTGCTATTGACCAAAGAATGGGAGTGATAAACTTTAACTCTGATATGTATGGTCAATCTGTTATTCTCGAATACATATCTGATGGTATGGAGAATGGTGATGACAGCAAGGTCAGTGTTAATAAGCTATTCGAGAAATACATTTACGCATATATTCAGTATGAGATATTGAATGCAAAGCTTGGTGTACAAGAGTATATTGTAGCTCGTGCTCGTAAAGAAAAATCGGCTTTACTTAGGAACGCAAAAATTAGAATGAGTAACATTCATCCGGGTAGACTTCTTATGAATCTGCGTGGTATGGACAAGTGGTTAAAATAATATGGCAAACATCACGAGGAACTTCATAGCAGGTAGAATGAATAAGGTCGTAGACGAGCGACTTATTCCTAATGGAGAGTACATTGATGCCCTTAATATCCGCATGGGTTCCACTGAGCAGTCCGAGATTGGTACTGTAGAGAATACCAAAGGGAATATTCAGCTTACTACCCTTAAGTATATTGATGGAACTCCACTTAGTTCAAGTGCAAAATGTATTGGAGCGATTGACGATAGCGCAAACGAAACCGTTTATTGGTTTGTGCACGATTCAAATTTTCCCGTAGGAGCTACAGGGAAGCTTGACATGATTGTTTCCTTTAATGTATTCACGAACATATTGACTTATCATATCGTAAGTATTGATGACGGTGGTGGACTAAATACTACACTGAACTTTAATGACCAATATTTAATTACAGGTGTTGACCTTATTGACAACCTAATATTTTTTACAGACAACCTCAACCCCCCGAGGTTTTTTAACGTACAGAAAAACTATCCTGACCCAATTAGTAATATAGACCAATTCAGCGCTGAGTCTATTCTTGTTATAAAGAAACCACCTGTAGCTGCTCCCGGTGTTCAGACTATTACTACCGGTCAACAAGAAAATTTCTTGCAGACTCGCTTTATATGTTTTGCATATCGTTATAGGTATCAGGATGGAGAGTATAGCGCAACATCACAATGGAGTGCTCCTGCGTTTAGACCAAACCCATTTGAGTTTAGCATCAATAGCTTTCTTAATGAGGGAATGGTTAACATCAATAATACTGCAATTGTAACTTACAATACAGGTGGTGCTCTTGTAGTTGGTATTGATTTGTTGTTTAAGGAGGCTCAAAGCAATGTAATTAAAGTTATTGAAAAGCTAAGTAAGGCCGAACTTGGTCTCGCTGATAATACAGACTATACTTATACTTTCAATAATAGTAAAATATTTACTGTTCTTCCCGAGTCTGAGCTATTAAGATTATACGACAACGTACCATTATTGGCTCAAGCACAAACCATCATGGGGAATCGCCTTATGTATGGCAATTATGTAGAAGGATATAACATGCTTGATGAAAATGGTAATCCTATTAAGCTTGAATATACAACTAACTTAGTTTCAGAATTAGTTGATTCTACATCTGTTCCTGATAGTACTTCTACCGGAACATACAATTTTGGTGGGGCTCAAACAATAGCTGATTCTGTTTTAAATATTGACCTTACCGGAATAGACCTTGTAGAAGGAGCTTCAATTACAGCAGAGATAAGACTTAATCATTCTCAATTTGGAGGAGATACACCACCGCCTACTGAGCTTTCTGAAAATATAAACCTTACGTTTTCGTTTGTGTTGCCAACAAGCTATACATCAGTGTATCAAATGGCAACAAGTGTAGAGTTTCAAAGTATAGTTGGTACGGTAGCAAATATTCAACCTGTTTCAAATGCTTGTAACGGTACAACATTTACAGACCAATTTAACTGCGCACTTCCTAATAACTTGGATGCGCTTATAAAGTTTCAAAGTGGTATTAGCGCAGCCGGCCAACCTATTGGTATCATAACATCTCCTGCAAGCCAATCAATTGGTTTTCAGTTTCCTGTTATGAGGTATGTAAACAATACGACTACTCCTACATTTAATGTTTACGAGTATTACGAAATAACATTTGCTGAGGCTAACTATCAAAAGATTGATTCTCCACGTAGCTTGCATAGTAACCGTGGTTACGAGATTGGTATTGTATACATGGATGACTTTGGCCGTTCAACGACTGCTCTTGTCAGCCCTAATAATACAGTGCAAGTTCCGTGTTCAGCTTCTGATACCAAAAATAGTATTCAGGTAACCATACCAACAACTCAGAAAGTTCCATTTTGGGCAACACGATATAAGTTTGTTATCAAGCCTGATGAAGAGAATTACGAAACTATTTATAGTAGTATATTTTTTGATGACCCACTAAGCAATAACGCTTACTTCTTACTTGAGGGTGAGAATGCTCGAAAGGTAGAACAAGGTGATAGGCTTATTGTAAAAGCTGATACAAGTGGTGCAACTAATAGTTGCGTGTATGCAACAGTGCTTGAGAAAGAATCAAAGCAAGCAGGATTTATTGAGATACCAAGTGAACTTGACCCTAATGTAAAAATACCTGTACCATCAGGTGTATACATGAAGATTAATCCAAACAGCTTTGCAGTTGTTCAGAATGAACTTTCTATTGTAGCTCCGGGAACTTTACAGGTAGACCAAGATGATGCAGGGGAGTACCCTATTCTTAATTATAAAATGAATAGGTTTGATACGGTATCTCAACAGTGGGTTGATTATTCTGTACCTGCAGGAAGCCGTATTAAATTAAGCTTTAAGTTTCAACGTCTTGGACCCGGTGGTGGTGGTGGTGCATGCGAAAGAAGAGTTTATACTTTAGAAAAAACGCTTGTGTCTTCTGCTAACTATGACAATATGAAAGAGTGGTGGGATGGCGATAATGTTGAGCAAATACTTAATGATGGAATACAAGATGTTGGGGATAATCAATGCCCTGTAGAAAACGAATATATTGCCACTTTAGCATCAAGCCCTAACGATATACCTACTGACCTTTGTATAAACTACTATAGGTTTTACAGATACCCAATTGTTTCAGGAGATAAAAATAGCAACAAGCTTATTTTGATTGTAACAGGAACATTGCGTTGTGGGGGTATTGCATCAAGAGAAAAACGTAGGTCTACTATTATCGTAAATATTGAGGTATTCAGAGCTGAGACCACATTGATATTTGAGACAGAACCACAAGACGCTTTGCCTGATGTATTCTTTGAAAACAATCTATCACTTCCAATAGTTAATGGATTTCATACCGGGAACATACAGAATCAAACAGCGTCTCAACCTGCAATTATAGATACTGAGTTCTTTAACTGCTTCTGTTTTGGTAACGGAGCAGAGAGCTATAAAATTCGTGACTCTATTGTTGGCAAGACATTTAATTTAGGTAATAGGGTAACGTCCGTATCTGCTCAAGATTATAAAAGGGCACATAGATTTGCAGACATGACTTATAGTGGTGTATACAACTTTGAGTCTAACGTAAATAAATTAAATGAATTTAATCTTGGATTGCTTAACTACAAGTATTTAGAAGTTTCATTTGGTCCTATCTACAAAATGGATGGCCGTGAGACTGACGTACTTGTGTTACAAGAAGATAAGATTTCCTATGTATTAGCCGGTAAGAACTTACTCTCAGACGCAGCAGCCGGAGGAGCCATCACTTCAGTTCCTGAGGTATTAGGCACACAGATTGCTCGTGTCGAGAAGTATGGTATCAGCTTTAACCCTGAGAGCTATGTGCAATGGGGATACTTTAGATACTTCACTGATGTAAAGCGTGGAGCAGTTCTTCAGTTAATAGGTAACTCATATAGTACGGACCAATTAAAAGTGGTATCTGAACAAGGAATGAGGACATGGTTTAGAGATGAGTTTATCCAAAGTTTTGGGACACAAAAGATTGGAGGATTTGACCCATACATGAATGAGTATGTTTTATCTATTAATACAGATGAATTGCCTAAGCCACAGACTTGCTTAGCTTGTGGTGTTGGTCAAACATTCTCCATAGCAGCAGGTGATAGTATCAGCTACTGCGTAAACTATGGTAATGCGGTTGGAGAGAGTGTTGTATCTTATTCTGTTGACCCGTCTTCTACTGCTGAATTTGAGGTAGAGGCAACGTATAATGGAGTCCCTGTAAGCTCAGGTGTCGTTAGTGAATCAGGTACTTTATCTGTAGATAAAAACTCTAACTCAGAAAACCAAGTTGATATTGTGATAACAGCAATTAATAATGTTGTTATAACTGTAAATGTAGGTTGCGCATCAGTTGAAGAGATTACAATCTTAGGTATTACATTATCAAGTAATCCTGATGCAGGTAAGTTCATTCATAATGAATACAGGTATACAGACGGAGATTACGTATCACCGCTTCAGTCTACATTGGTTACACTTGGAAGCTCTACGCAAAGCCCTGTGGTATCATCTTACAGTCAAGTTACAGGCGCTGCAGGTACTGCAGGATTCCCTCCGGCAGGAGCCACAATGGAGATGATTTCTAATAAGTTTGGATTTGATGACTTCGTTTTTGATATTACTACCGATAAGTTTAGATACTTAAGAAGCAATGTGTTATATCCAAACACAGCACAAGGCATTGCTAATTTGATTGCGGCATCTACTACTGTTACGCCTACAGGTTCAGGAACCTACTACTCAGGAGCATTTACTGTACCAAGCACCGGACAATACTTATATTTGATATGGGATTATAGAAACTCTTTACCTCTTGAGCTATGCTACTCTGATGTTGATGAGAATAATGCTTGCTGTGGGTGCGATGTGCCTCCACCAACATTCAGTCTCTGCTACTCAAACGTTAGTATTTTAGATGCTTGCTGTGGGTGTAATAATTAAAAAGAAATGAAATGGCAACACAAGGAACTTATTATTTAGACGCACCATCGCTTAGTTCAGCTACGGTTATTTACAGTGATGTAAACTTGACAACTGTAGCGGCAGATGGATTTTATTCTGACGGAACAATTGTTCGTGAGCAAGTATCAGGAGCACTTCTTCCACAGAACTCATGCCCATCATGTGCTACTCCATGTGGAGGAATTATTAGTGCATCAGGCGGTCAGGGTATATACTATTTGAGTACCGACTTGGGAACAGACACAGGTGCAGTAATCATAACGTTTGACCCTTATGGTGTTCCTGATGGTGTTTTGGCTACGTTTAATAGCATTAGCTACAATGGTCTATCTTCTCCTTCTTATGGATGGCTTCAAGGCAGTGCAGGTTTACCAACATACATTGGTGCAACGTCTAATGATTGTGGTATAGTAGCAGGTTCTCCATATACGTTAAGTGAATTTGAATACAACGGAACAATCTTTGCTTCATTGGGAACCACAACTTCAGTATCTGTTCTTGCAGGACAAATGGACCTAACAGTAGGCGGTCCCGGAAACTGTGTAATGGTGGTACCAAAGACTACTGCAAGCCCATCAGTTATTGACTTACAGTTTATTGGCCCATGCTCAGGAACAGCATTTGCTATAAGTGTTTCTTGTCCGACAGCTCTTACTGAGTTTCAGTCTACATCAATGTTTGCAAGCAGCGCTCTTGCGTGTGCGGCAACAATAAATCAATCATACTATGTAGCCCATGTAAATGGTGCAGCAGGGGTGCTTGGCCTGTACGACTTAGTGTTCAGTGACCCTAATGGTGAGTTTAAATTGTCTGCAGGTTACTATAAAACTGCTGACGCAGGAGCTAACGATTGGTTTCAAGTTGATGCAAATGGTGTTATCATTGCGTTTGGCACTTGCGCTACCGGGTCTTATACTTATACAGTAGGATTTGGAGCTACAACAGAAGACGCATGTTTACCTGCAGCAACAGGTGTTGTTACGGGAGATGAAGCAATCTTCTGCAATTGCACTCAGTTTGACGGAGCAATATTTTCTGCAGCAACTACCGGAACATACTACGTATCTAACGGAGGTTACTCAGTTCAAGTTAGTGTTACCAATGGTAATACAGTAGCTACTGTTACAGGCGCTTGTAATCCATGCACCCCATCATTTACATTTACAGGTTGTGGCGTTAGTGATTCAAGCGCAGCAGGAGCGTGTTCGGATGCAGGAACAAATCCTAAAACTTTGTATTCTGAATGTTCTACACTTGCAGTTGGTTGTAACTTATATTGGGATGCAGCACTTACGTCACCCGTCCTTCAGTTATATGTCTTTGCTCAATCCAATTGGGACATGAGTGGAGGTGGATTAATTCAAGGTTCATCATTAGTACAATGTTAATAAATGGCAAACTATACACTGACATATAGCCCGGGAGTAGAAGGATGGCCATCCTTCTATTCCTATCTACCCGATTGGATGATAGGAATGAACAACTATTTCTATACGTTTAAGGGAGGAAACCTTTATCGTCATAATGTAAATGACATAAGGAATAATTTTTATGGCGTTCAGTATAACTCGTTACTTCAAAGTGTATTCAATGAAGCTCCTCTTGAAAACAAATTATTCAAGACACTTAACTTGGAAGGGGATGACCCATGGAGCGCCATAATGGATACAGACATTCAAGATACCGGATTTATACAAGAAGGTTGGTTTGAAAAGAAGGAAGCATCTTGGTATGCGTTTGTAAGAAATGAAGGTACTACCCCTGCTCAGCCGGGAGAGTACGCTTTAAGGTCGGTAAATGGTATTGGGCGCAGCACAACCATCACAGGTACAGGTGCTGCAGTACAGGTAAACTTTGCTATTGGTACAAACCCTATAAGCATAGGTAGCATCATAAGCATAGGAGATATACTTTACTACAATTTGCCTCCTACTTTTGGAGCTCCTATTCTTTTTGGTAAGATTACGAATATACAGGTTGACTATCCGGCAGGCTTAAACCGTTTGACGGTAGATACTACTATCCCCGGAGCTACCATTCCGGGCATACAAAACCCATATATTATGTTCATAAAGAACTCCGTAGCGGAGTCTCATGGGGTGCTTGGACACTACTGTGTTTTCACTCTTGAGAACGATAATACCAATAAAGTAGAGCTATTTGCTGTAGAGTCAGAAGTAATGAAAAGTTATCCTTAAATTTGTACAAGATGTCATTAATTGTACGACCATTGAACGAAAATGATTACGACTCTACATTAGTGGGGTGGTGGAAAGATTGGGGATGGGAGGCTGTTCAAAAGGACTTCCTTCCTGACGATGGTAAAGGTGGCATAATGGTAGTTGATGAAGATGTTCCTGTTTGTGCAGGGTTTATTTATACCACCAACTCCAAGGTAGCTTGGGTTGATTGGATTATATCAAACAAGGAATACAGAAAGAAACCTGAAAGAAGCGAGGCCATCAAGTTGTTGGTCGAAACTTTGACTAATATTTGTAGAAATACAGGGCATAAGTATAGTTATGCTTTAATAAAACACCCGGGTCTGATAGAAACCTATGAACAGTTGGGGTATATTAAAGGCGATGGGTACATAGGAGAACTAATAAAAGCATTGTAATATGGCAGTAACAACAGCAGCAGTAGTAGGTATCGCATCCGCAGTAGGCGGTAGCGTTATGTCTTTTACTCAAGCATCAAAGCAAAAGAAGTTACAACGTGAAGCTGAGGCTGATGCGGCTAAAGCTATGGCTGAAGCTCGCAAGAAGCTTGATGTAAATTTTTACGAGCAACTTGGTATACAAAAAGAACCATACGAACTTGAGCGTGAAGCTTTGGTTTCAGCAGGCGCACAAGCTGTTGCAGCAGGAGTTGAAAGTGAGCGTGGTGCTGCAGCTACTGCAGGTCGTATTCAAATGACTCAGCAACAAGGTCAGCGTCAAATTGCTGCAGCAATGGGACAGGAAATGATGGGTCTTGAGAAATTAGCGGCACAAGAGGAAAGCCGGCTTCGTGATATGGCAGTTGGTATTGATATGGAAGAAGCCGCAGGTGCTTCTCTTGCAGCAAGAGAGGCGGCTAAAATGAGTGCAGCAGCAACCACTCAAGGAGTGCAAGGTATTCAATCTGCAGCACAGCAAATATATCAAGCAGCTCCATTGTTTGATAAAAACTTAGGAGCTCAAAAGGCGGCTATTGGACAAATGAGTTTTACTACTGAAGACTTTCAGAAGTTTGGGAATGTTGCAGAGAAAGGAGGATTAGGTCCTGCAGGAACTGATGGGTTTACTAATTTGGATTTCCAAAAAATAGGAGCCATGAGCAACCCTGAGTATAGGCAGTTCCTAAAAGCATTAACACCACAACAACAACAGATGCTGTTTATGAACAAGCAGTATACACAGTTATATAATCCATTTAATCCTTTTAGGTAATGGCACGTACTTATTATAAATATGCGGAGAAGCAGGCTGATAGTCAGGTAAATTGGTTTCAGGTCGGTAAGGACTTGACCGATATGCTGAAGAAAGAAACCGAGGTAAGAGAACAAAAGAAAGCTGCTATTGATGAAGCTTCCCGTCAGTTTGGTCAGGAGTTAGAGAATGCCCCTCAAGGGAACTCTGATGATGTTAACCAATGGACTACCAATTATGCTTCAGATATGCAGCAGTATAGGCTTATGACAGACAAGTTATTGAAGTCGGGTCAACTAAAAGTTAAAGACTATACTCTTATCCGTCAGAATACAATGGACGGAACAAAAAACTTATTTAACCTTGCTAAAGAATACCAAGCGGAGTTTGATGAAAAAACAAGAAGAAGAGATGAGGATAAGTCATCTGCATCCGAAGGTCAGTTCTTAGCAATGGTTGAGGGATTTGCAAATCTTAATCAGACTAAAGCGTTAATTAATCCTACTACAGGTGCGATTAGTGTTGGAAAGATGGAGAAGGGGGCTGATGGTGTTCTTAGATTAAAGCAGGGTGCCGACAATTATATGACCGTTAATCAGCTCCGTAATAGAATTAAAGAGAAGATTGACAAGTATCAACTTAATGATGCGCTTGCAGGAGAGGTTAAGCTAATGGGAGAAGTAGTTAACGAAGCTGTTACTAAAACAGGAAGCGCTACTCAAACAGGGTTTATGACTAAAATTACAGACCCTACTATGCGCAAGGGACTGTCTCAAGAAGGTCAACAAGCGGTTGACGCTTACATGAATCTTGAGAATAAGATTGTTCAATCTAAACTATCAAACCCAAGGCACACATCTTCTATTCTATTTGATTGGACAGGAGGTATTGACCCCAAAACAAATAAACCATATCAGGTAACTCTTGATAAAGATGCGGCTGCAAAAGATAGTAGCCTTATTCTTTGGGGGTATAAAGATGGGATATTCCAACCCGACTTTGAAACTACAGCAAACGGTAAAGAGCAATACAAGCAAGCTGAAGAGTATACCAAAAAGAAACTTCGTGGTATGCTTGAGCAAAAGACTGAGATTACTCCATTCCAACAACCTCGTAAAGAACCTGCTCAAGAATGGCAATGGCGTGCAGGACAAGAGCAAAAGCAACAAGCAGATGCACTTTCTCTTTGGCAGCAAATATATAGTGGTTCTACAACAGGTGCTAAAGAAACTGCTAAGCAAGGTCTTCTTGGTACGCCTCAAGCTTTACAGCAAGGATTGCTTGATATTGATATTAGCGATGGTAAAACTATTAAGCTTATATACGCAGACCCTATTAAGAATAGAACTATTAAAATGGTTGACGACTTGGGTAATCCGGTATCAGGAGACCAATTTGCAGCATCGGGCGTTGAGCTTCATGGTGTTACCGATAGAAATAAATTCTCAAGATTTAGGGGAGAGAAGTTTGCTACGCAAGGAGTGAATTGGAAGGGTGTTAGCAGTGGACGTGCAGGCCAACCTGTAGAACAACCTGCAAAACCTGTTGTAAGACAATACGCTGCTAATAAAATTAAAGATGACTTATTTACTATGAAGTCTGTAAAAGCTGCAAGAACACTTCAGGGATTGCTATCAAACTTTACAGGGTTTAAGGTTGAAGATATTGGTGGTACATTCGGTAATGATGTAAGAGTGACCTCCCCTGATGGAGCCACATTTATATTCAATGCTAATGATGCAGGAAATGCGGCTGACTCTAAAGCAGGATTGATAGACTTTATATCAGGAAAAGTCACTGAGGAAAAAGCAAAAGAATTGATTAAATTAGGGGTACTCGTTGCTCCTGCACAACAACCGGCACAAGCACAAACAACTGTTAATTACGGGGAAAAATAACAACCGAGATGGACGAACAAGTAATAGACGATTTGTATAACAGAGCTGTATCTCAGGGATACAAGAAAAGCAAACAAGAGTTTATAGCATTACTTCACGCTGACAATGAAGTATTCAGCGATATGTATTCCTATGTAAAAGCTCAAGGGTATCAAAAAAGTCCTGATGATTTCTCTGTTTTAGTTGGTAAAAAAAAAGGAGGTACGGTTTCCGCATCGGCTCCTACTTTATCGGCATCAGTTACGAAAGGTCCTAAGTTTGTTGAGGAACAAATTTCTGCCATAACTCCACAGCTTATTGGAAAAGAGGAAGAATCTGTCGTTCCACAAATGAATTATCAGTTTGGCAATCTTGGTTTCAAATTTGAAGAGACCGGAATTGGAGATGCCATGAATGTAACCGCCCCTAATGGGAAGACACTAAAGGTTTCATTAGACCCATTTACTTCATCTAAGGAGACAAGAGAATCTCAGTCTTTACAAAAGTTCATCAGAGAAAACACTGCAGCTATACCAAATCTCGCAAACCTTGAGAAAGAGTATACCGCAGCTAATAAAAAGTTTACCTCTCAAAAAGAAGTTGACGATTCAATCACCAAGTACAATCAAGATGAGAACGCATACCGAGTTAAGTCTCAGCAGTTACTCAAGAAGATGAATGACTTGGAGACTGAGCGCAAAGAAATTGAAAGAACGCCTCAAACACTTAGAGCTACTCCTGATTTTAAAAAGAGAGTAGACACATACTTAGCCAATGCTCAGCAGTTTCAAGATGAAGCGCAGACAATGGCGACTACAGAAAAAGAAATTAAAACAAGAGCAGAGCAGCTCAATGCAGCAGTCGGTAAGTACTCTACCATGAAGGCCGAGCAAGGGACTTGGCTTGGTGGTATGTGGAACAAGGCGCTAACCGGTGCATCAAGGATTTCTTCCACAGCAGCAAATCTTATGACAGACCTCATGGTTGAGGTTATGCCAAAGGGGATGCTCATGGGTAGGGATGAATACAGAAAAGCTGTAATTGACAAGGCTGCTGCTCGTGGTGTAAAACCCCCGGCACAATCTCTTGGCGCTCTTAAAAGCGAAGAGGAGTATAATGCTTGGTATAATTCATTAGACAGTAAGATAAAAGATGACATCGACAACGAGATTGAAGATGAGGCAAAGAAGGAAGTTAAGTACGGAAAGAAAGATGAGCTAACAGGTAAGCGTAAAGACGGCATGCTTGAGGCTATCCGTATGGGCAATCGTACTGTTGCAGGAGATGTTAACACTACTCCTGAATGGGAAAGGTTAAAGAGTGAAGGATTTTGGGGAGGCGCAGTATTGGGTCTTGCAGAATCTTTACCTGCCATGGTTGGAGGTAACAACCCTGTAGGATGGGCGCAGCGTACAGCTTCGATGTATTCACAGGTTGCAGATAATGTTAACGAAGAAATGAGTAACAATCCTGCATTTGATAATGTATCTGAATCAGAAAAGTTAGCTGTTACTATCCCAATAGGAATTGCGGTTGGTGCTCTCGAAGCGTATGGTCTTCGTAATGTACTTGCAAACAAGGGTGTGTTTAATAAACTTGTTGTAAGTGCTTTGAATAAAGCAGGAAAGACAACTACAGCAAGAACATTTGGTGAGCTTGTTAAGAACGAAGTAAAGAGTGGTGTTGCACGTGGAGCATTAACCATTGTAGGTGGCGCTCTTGCAGAAGCTGAAACAGGTGCAGCTCAAGAAGCTGCTGAGGTTGGTATCAAAGAGATTTACAATGCGGCCAAGGATAAGGAGATGTTCAATACTCCTGAGAGCTTCAGCGAGTTTGTTAAAGACGTAGCCATTGCAGGTGCACAGGAAGCTGTTGGTGGTGCCATCATTGGTACACTACCTGCAGCAGCAGCAGCTTATCGCAAGCAAGGATTCTTGGGTATGAGTGATGAGCAGTTCAGCTTATTTGAAGCATCGGCCAATGACACAAGAATTGAAAAAGCTTTTGTAGCAAGCCTAAAGAATAGCGTCAATACCGGAGAGATGACTGTTGAGCAAGCAAAAGAAACGCTCAATGACTATCGCAACGCTGTTGGTTTATTCAATTCTCTTCCCGACAATCTTGATATAGAAGGGAAGAAGAAAGCCATGAACTTATTAAGGGAAAAGCGTGACCTTGAACGTCAGATAGACGGGAAGGACGAAGCACTCACTGTGCCACAAAGAGAAAGAGTAAAGGCAATTAACGAAGAACTTACTAAGATTTCTCAAGAGGCCATTGAAAAGAAAGCAGCAGGACCTGAAGAACTGACTAAGATTATGTCTGACTTTAAGGATGACGAGAATGTTGTCATTACTGTAAAGACTTTAGAGGAAGTACCTGAGCAGTTTAGGGATAGAGCAGTGAAGAAAGAAGGTATGCAAGTAGAAGTTAGAGAGACAATACTCGGACTACCCATTGGTAAGAAAACCACTTCGGTTGTCAATGACGGGTACACATATACATTAACAGGTAAAGAAATAAAAGATTATGCCATTCAAAAGCAAGCAGCAGGTCAAGTTCCTCTACAGCCAACATCCGGAATTAGCGAAGAAATGGAGGGAGGAAAACCCCAACCAAAACCTGAAGTCGTTACCGCAGAAGGTATCCAAGAAACCATCACTCCTGAAGTCACGCAAGAAGCGTTAAAAGATGTAGAGAGTACGACCAAAGCTTTAAGAGAATATGAAGATAAAGGTGGGTCTCCAATACCTACTACATTAATTCCAAGAGAGGAATTTGATATTTTAAATACAGGAGAGAAAGGAATTAATGAAATCATATCTGAAGTATATCATAAGTCTAAGCAAGAAGGTACCAATCCTGAATTGGTTAAAGCAGTAGAACAAGTATTAAAGGTTCCTGAAGTGTCTTTGAAGACACAGCCTGAGATAACAAGGGAATCTGTTAGAGTGTTCACAGATGAGCAATTAGCTCCTGCGTATGATGAAATACCACTGAATCTAATGCCTACAATGGAAGGGGTGTCAGTACAAGATGCGGTATACGAAGCTTACACCAAGTCGAAGGCAAGAGGGACAAACCCTAAATTAGTTAGTCAAGTAGAAAAAATAATATATGGAACAGAGCAACCAACAACAAAACCTATTGGACCTGTCGCAGGAAACAGACTCTTCTCTAAGCCCCTCTCGGCAGTTTCAAAGATTGCGGATGAGTATTATCAAAGAGCTTTCGGCAGGAAAAGGCCAAGGTTCTTCGGAACAAGAAAGCTTGATGAAGCAAGAGGAAAAAGAATAAGCGATGCCTTCATTGCCATGAAGGATGACCCCAACAATCCTGAGGTACGTGCAGCTTATGACGCATTGGTAAAAGAAACTATCGAGCAGTATAAGGCATTCATAGATGCAGGCTATCAGATAGAAATAAATAACGAAGAGCCATACGCAAACTCTCAAGAAATGATTGATGACTTGCGTAACAATAAGCGCATCAAAATATTTTCTACTGAGTCAGGATATGGTGATAACCCAATTACTGAACAACAGAGGGCAGAAAATCCATTGTTAGGCAGGACAGAGTTTGTTGATATTAATGGTGTTCCTCTATTGGCCAATGATGTGTTCCGTGCTATCCATGATTTCTTTGGGCACGCTGAACTTGGTAATTCCTTTGGTGCTAAAGGTGAAGAGAACGCATGGAACGTACACGTTAGAATGTTTAGCCCACTTGCCGCAAGAGCAATGACTACTGAAACACGTGGTCAAAATTCTTATGTAAACTTTTCAGGTGTAAATGATAAGATAACTGCCTTAAGAGAAGAGGCAAGAAGATTAAGGGAAGAAGGTAAATTGGAGGAAGCAGAAGCTATCTCTAAAAAGATATACGAAGAAGGTTCCTTTGCTGACCAAAAAATGGGATTGCTTCCTGAAGAGTTCTCTCAGTATGATGAAGAAAATGTAGGAGATACATTCCCTGAGGGAGAAGGACTTATGACAGCAGATACTAAGGATGCTACTACTCTTGAAAGAGTGAAGGCTTTCTTGGACAAGCTTGATGATGACCTTACTAAATTTGGTAAAGAGACAGCCGGTATCAACATAGCTATACCGGTTATGAAAGCCATCATCAAAACTGTAAAAGCACTCGTTGCTACAGGTATTACCTTGCAAGAAGCAATTCGAAGAGCTGCCGCAGAGAATAACGTAACTGAGAAAGATGTGGTTGACTCTATCAATGCCATCGCTGCAATCCGTGATAGAGAAGGAAAGCCTCAAGGCGTTTCAGAAATGGAGCTTCCCGGATTTAATAGGATGATTGGTGAGCTTGAGGGTGTAATTGAAAAGTCAATAGAGCGTGGAAATACTGAAGAGGTGGCCATGCAGAATGCCATCAACTATCTTCAAGGTTCAAAAGTATATGAAGACGCATCAGATACACAGCGTGAACAAATGGTTCGTGATGTGCGGAAGATGTTTGGTAAACGTGAGAAGGCTGCACCAAAGCCTGAGAAGTTGTTTGGTGAGGCGAAGGACGTGAAGATGATTACCATGTCAGAGTATGACCTGCTCAAGAAACAGCTTGCGGATGCGGCAAGAGCTACCAAAAGTGCTAAAGCTTTATGGCTTCGCACAAGCGCTGCTCTTACCAAGTATCTAAAGCAAATGGTTGACGGAGGATATGTCAGCACAAAACAAGTAGCTGCTATCTTACGTAGGTTTGGAAAGGTTAACATGTTTGACGAGGGCTCTGTAAATAGGTTTGTTGATTACATGGCTAAGGTGTTCAAGAACGCAAACTATGCAGAGCAAATTGAACAGGTAAACTCAAAACTTCCAAACGCTAAGAAGAATGCACAAACAAAAGTTGGTGTTGCTCAAACATTAAGCCCTTTGCTTAAGATGTTGTTTGCTATTAACCCAACGCTTATTCCCGACTCCGTGTTCGATAGTTACGTAGAGGTAGTGAATATGATTGGAGATAGGAAAACTGTTCTTGAACTTGAGGAGTCAGGAAAACTGACAGACAAGGTAGAGAAAATATTGGATGCAGTTGAGGAAGAGGTAGCACTCAGCGAAGAACTTACAGAGAGGTTTGATGCCTATCAAAATAAACTTGTTGATGAGGATGGCAAGGTAGACTTTGCAGGTACAATCAAGCAGATGCTTGAGGAAGAAGTTATCACTGAGAAGGAAGCTGAGATTATGCGCAAGTATAAGAAGAATATTATGGGTGCGCCATCTCGTGAAAAGAAAAGCGAGGAAGAACTTGCAGCAGAAAAAGAAATACTTGTTCAAGCTGTTAAAGAATCAGAGATTGATAGCGATGGTCTTCCTATGGAAGATGAAAGAAAGAAGGCTCGTGAGCTACAAAAACTGATTAAGACAGATGCTGTTAAGGGTCTCGATAACACTCAATTGAAAAATCTACTTCGTGTTATAGATAACATCAACAATGGTTTTTTCCCTCACTTTGCTCAGCTAATGGTGGAAAGACTTAATTCTAAGATAGAAAGAGAGCCTCTTGCAAAATCATCAAAGCAGGCAAAGCCAATAGCAATATCTGCCTTATATTCAAAGCTTAAGTCATTGCTTACGGGTAAGGATAAACTATCTGAACTCATCAGAAGAAACCCGTTGTATTACATTGACCAAGTGTTTGGCGATTACAAAACAAAGGATATATATAACTCTGTATTTGAAAAGTCAGCAGAAGGTCAGTCAATGTTTAAGCGTTCTGTAACAGAACTGAACAACAAGTTGGATGCTGCAGAAGATGCAGTGGCCAAATCACATAACATGAATGGCAATGCAATAACCATGGCCAAGTTCAAGATGATGACGTTCATGGTTCAGCTTGAGTATGAATCCAACCCTGACAACAATAAGGTAAACTCTGCAGCCAAGTATCTTCAAAAAACAATTGAACATATCAGAAACGGTAAGTCAAGATTTGGCGAGCGAGATGCGGATATGCTTCAGAAGATACTTAATGATTATGGTAAAGTTGTTGGCAAGGATGAGAAAGGCAAAGACATTATTGAAATAGATAATGAGAGTCTTTATAAATCATTTAATGAAGCAGAGAAGAAGGCTATCAAGACCATTCAGGAAATTAATAGTGGTTTGAGAGACAAGGCTATATTTACTGCTGCTGTAATTCGTGGTGACAAGATTCATCCACTGAACAACTACGTTCACCTCAATGTACTCCATGAGTATAAGGCTGACGAAGCTTTGTCAGGCCCATCGTTTGTAGACTCTTACAATAATTCTCTAAGACCATCTACAAAGGCGAAGTCGCTCATCGCTCGTACAGGAAAAGTATCTCCTTTGAATTTTGACGTATTCGCATCAGCGAGTCGTGGTGCTAAGTTTGTGCTAATGGATTACTATCTGACTGAACCAATCAGGACAGCACGCAAAACAATTAATGAAGCTTCTGCATTGTTGAAAGAAGAGAAGGCTGATAGAAAAGCTTTTGATGTTCTCAATGCTATTGATAGAGCATTTGAAGAGGCTGTAGATAATTTGCTTACCGAGAACTTTACTTCATCTTCATTCGGTGATAAGGTTGTTGAGTTCATGTCTAAGCAGGGTTACCGTGCTGTACTTGCAAGTCTTCCAAGGTTTGCTGCCGAGCTTTCATCAAATGCTGCATTTGCAATGATTGCTGCTCCTCAAGATTTTAAGGCAGGTGTTAAGTATCGTGGTGTAGTAATGTCTCCAAGTGCTGCAGCTATTATGAATAACTTGGCGAGCAAACAAACAAATAGGTTGTTCCCACATGACACACTTAGTGGTCGTCTTGTAGATACATCTATTCTTTCTCAGGCAAGTGGTGTAAAGGGAAGTAAGTCTAAGGGCGATGTAGCTAATAAGATACAGCAGATTTATAACCTGTCACTTAAGAAGTATCAGAACTCAATAGAACTAATGGCCGATGCTTTGATTGCCACTCCGGATAAAATGGTAATGAGGCCAATGTGGTTTGGCGCATTTGCTAATGAGTTTAAAAAACTTACAGGCAAAGATGTTGACTTTGACAAGGTGGCTGCTAATGATGAAAAGTACATGGCTGCTAACAAGGAAGCACTTGACAAAGCTCGTGATGTTGCAGACCAAAAGAGTGTGCTTACCGGCGCATCTGACAACGCCTTCATGGGTGTATTAAAAGGAAAGTCAAAAGAAAATCAAACTGCATTGTTGAAAGGATTTAATATGTTCAACAACTTTATGACCAACTTCTTGATTTATGAATACATGACCGCTCGTACAGGTATCATGGCTGCCATGGGTAATGGTTCCATTTCAAAGAAGCAGGGGTACGCATTGATGGCTGCTGTTGCTACGAGAATGACTTTGTATACTTTCCTTAGTTCTATCTTGTCAAACGGATTGGTTAGTTTGTTTGTAGATGACGAGGACGAGGATGATGAAAAGTCTATATTGCAAAAGGCAGGGCAAGCAATGGCTTCTGCATTTACATCTATGGCTCTTGGTCGTGATTTTGGTAACGCAACTAAAGCTTTAGTTAACCAAGGAATAGAATACGCAAATGAAAAGTATCTCGACTTTTTAAGGGAAGGCGAGTATGACCCATACAAAGATGCTATTCAGTATACTGTTATGCCTCCTGAAAGGAAAGGTAAGCAAGCTGCATTCTCTGATATGATTATGAATATGATGGGACCATTCGGCCCGTCTATAAAGACTGCCGAGTTTGCATTTAGGAAAGCAACTGAACCACCTAAGAAGCAACAGGAAGCAATGGATAGAGCGAGAAGGGAAAACGAGGTGAGACTTCCTCTTGAGATTCTTGGTAACCTTGGCATGATTCCTCTCTATAAAGATGTTCGCAAGATTGTCAACAAGCAATTGTACAAAGACATTGAAAGAGCAGAGAGGAAATCAGATGAGCCAATGATGAAAGAATCTGACATGAAGAAGTATTATCCTGAACTTTGGAAGGAGATGTATGGACCCGGCTCTGCAGGATATGATGAGCGTCAATTGAAAAAAGAAATGCAGAAGGATAAAGCTGAAATGAATAGACAGCTAAAGGATGAGATGTACGACTACAAGCCAAAGAAAAAAGAAAAGAAAAGTGAATTTGGCAAAGGTAAATTTGGTGGAGGAAAGTTTGGAGAAAGTAAAAAGAAAGGTGGCTTTGGGTCTTCAACATTTGGTAAATCAGGATTTGGTTCTAAGTAAACCTAACATACTTAAACTCCTTCTGCTTATCAAAGTATACCATCATTTCGGCATCATTAACCGCTCCCTCTCTTGGTGGTCGGCCACTGAATCTGACTTCACCGACAAGACTGAACACCTTGCCATAGATGATACCATCATCGCAAGCCCATATCAATACGGGGTTCAGCCTCTTGTCAATAAGTTTACTCAGCTTGCTCAAAGAAACAGGTAGGGGGTAGGCAGTCTTCATAGACTTGAGCCTACCCTTTACCTCAGCATACGCAATTAGTTTACCATCTTTGTCGAATACCTTGTAGTCAATATCGTGTGGTCCAAGTTTTTTAAATGCCCCACTAAATACTTTTACGAATGTTTCAATAGCTTTCTTCTCTCTGATTAGGTCTTGTTCGGTTTCAAAAGTCGTCATCTTCAATAAGTTTTATAGTTGCTCGAAGGTCTCGCATAAGCGATTTAATTTTTTCTAAAGCGGAGTCGTATCTCCTGTCCACCAAGTTTTCATAGATGGAAGTCACGTCTTCGTGAAAGCCCTCCGTCATAAATGATATGCGGTGGCCCCTATCTTTCTCCTGCTCAGTCATCGAACATCTTTCTTATTTTGCGTTCTACAATAAGCTCATGCCCCTTGTGGGTATTGACTTCGATTAGCTTAAATATTTTTAAAAGTCTTTTGTCCTCATCCACATTCATCTGCTCGAGCAACTCCTGATTCTCATCAATGAGTAGCTTCTTCTCTGCCTCAAGTACTTCTATAAGATTGGTCAATCTATTTACTTCGCTAATCAAATCACTTTCGCTTAATAAATTTACGGGTTGTTCCTTTAAAGTCAGTAGTTCTCTGCACTTTAAATATTTCTTAAGCAAGGATTTATCAATAGACACAAGGTCTTTGAGCTTCCTTTCGTAATGAATTATTGTTGTATGGTCTTTCTTCATCGTCTTACCTATCTCATTCAGAGAATACCCCATGTCTCTTAGTATAGATGCGAACACCATCCTTGCCTCTACCACATTCCTCTTCCTGTTGTTAACGAAGATGTCAACACCCATTACAATCTCAACAACTTTTTGTACACTATCAACCTCATTCATCTTGTTTAGGTTTAGGTCCGTAAAATATGATTGCTTTAACACCATGATTATTTAATTCTTTTATTCTAAACTCTTGGAGCTTTGATGGCTTCCCGTCATGACGCTTCACCTCAAAGAACTCAACGTCACTGTTCTTTGGTATAGCGATAAGGTCAGGGATTCCGTTCTTATTGGTCTTCACCAACTTGATAACGTAATAGCCTTTCTCCTCAAGCTCTTTAATTAATTTACTTTGTACCTGCTGTTCGTTCATTTGTAACTATTAATATTGAGGAAGGTCTTGTTGTGCCAATTACTATATTTCCCGAAGATGAGATTCGCATTCTTTCAACACCACCAACACCTATCTTTTCATAATCTCCATTACTTGTAGCGCTTATCACTATCTTATCGTACTCTACTTTTGGTAAGGTACAAGCAACTGCAGCCATACTTAGACTCTTTAAAAAGTTCCTTCTATTTTTCATGCTTTAAAGTATTGTTTGATTGCCCACCACATAAATAGACGAAGCGCCTGACGCTGTTTCTTCTTGCTCTTCTTAAAAAATTCTGAGTGAACAGTTATCACTACCTCCATTGCGTTAGCGTCTGATACTGTCTTCTTAAATAAGATGTCGCCACCATTGGTAATCTTAGTCCATGTTTCTAATTTCATAAGTAATCTTTTTCAAAGTGTTTTAATGTATAATCTTTCTTCTTGGTCACTGCCTTGTAGATGTCGTGCTCGATTCCATTTTTGCTGAATACCCAATACACGTGATTGAAGGCACGCTCTTTGGTAGTCATCCTGTCCTTGCTCTGCCAATAACTCGTAGCACTGAAGTCGATGTTGTAGTAGACAAGGTAGTCAGCCTGCTTCAGGCTGATGCCTTCTCTTCCTGAAACAATCTGCAAAGCTATGTGCTTATCTGTGTCTTCAAAGACACTGAGCTCGGTGCATAGGTCATCTCCAAACACCTTCTTCAAAGCAGCCAACTCCTCTTTAAACTTGTAGAAGATTCCAATCTTGCATCCGGCAAAGTACTCCTTAATAAACTCAGCCTTGCTTGTATCAAGCACCATGCTGTTGCCACTCTCAAACTTGATAGTTCCACTACAAAGCTGATGCACCTTCATCATTAACTTCACAGGAGTATCGGCAAGGATAACTTCGTTCTTACCTTCGACAACCAAATCCTTTTTCAGCTTATTTATAAGCTGAATAGTACTTGGTTTCATCTCCACCTCAATAACCTCTTCAGTTACCTGCGTCACAAAGCCTGCGTCCTGCTGAGAATAGTTGATAGTGTATGGTTTCATAGCCTCGATGATACTATCAAGTCCCTTGCTGTAGTCATTCACGAACAGTCCGTTAATTTTCTTCTTGGTAATCCTGACGTAGTCGTCAGCAAACCGATAGAAGTTTTTGTATTCACGGAAGGGGTTATTCGGTATGCCATACACCTGATGGTACATCTGAGAGTAACTCTCAGGCGTTGGTGTTCCACTCAGCAGTATCACATACGGGTCACACTTATCAATCAAGTCTTTAACCATCACCGCTCTTTCGCTTGGCTTGGCAAATGCTCCGAGTCCATGGGCCTCATCAAGTATGATAAGGTTCCACATCTCATCATCCATCACCGTATGCAAACTCTCGTAGTTGATGACGGTCATCTTAAAGCTTGGGTTTAGCGCAGCGTAATCATCTTCGATGCTACCGATAGCCTTCTTCTTGGTAACGAATAGCACCTGCTTGAATCTTAACGCATCTGCTATACCCAAACTCGTGAGCGTCTTACCTGTCCTCACCTCCATGGCAAGGTACAGGAAGCGATGTTGTTTCAGGATGGTGCATCCTGAATCTATTATCTCTTTTTGATATGGTCTAAATTCCACTTGACTACCTCCTTTTTCATGCAGTTCTTTGTAATAGTCTCGACTACGTTGTAGACGTGGAAGAATCTCCGGTGCATCTTTGTACTTGTACACGTAACTCACCTCAATCTTTGCGCCTCTACCTGCCTTTACTTCCTTCATTTGTCCCATCACACGGCACAAAGTGTCGCAGTACTTCCACATGCTATAGTCAGAATACCCCGGGGTTCTTTCAACTATCTGCATCCTTTTCTTTTTTCTTGTGAATAATAATCCATCTACCTGTCAGGTCTCTTCCTTCCTCAGGAATAATCCCTTCTTTGAATAGGCCGTATGCAACTAACCATTTATAGAACTTGGTTCTGCTGATGGTCATCTTTGCCTTCGGTCCGTAGTCAGGATACTCACTGATGAAGTCATGGTATAGGTCGTTCTTGTATAACCTGATGCCTGTCTCAAGCGATGTGTTCCGAGCCTGTCCATCTACCAAACCACACCACTCGATGAAATCGTGCGATGTCTCTGCTGATAGCTGACGAATCTTTAGGTTCACAAACTTACTCTTCACAAGTCCTGTCTCAAGGTAACTCTTGAGGCATCCAATCATGTAGTTGTCAAACTCACACCAATCATCATCGTTCCAATCCCCGAACATGAGCTTGCCAAACTCATCAAGTGGCGTGTACGCCTTTGAATAATACTGATGTAACTCAAGTTCCCATTTTCTGCGAGCAAATGAATTACCGCTACCCTTGATGGCATAGTTGGTAGTAATGGCAATCTTTGGTGACTTACTGAATGGTATCTTGATAGCATCCTTGTTTTTCTTTTCGAGAGTCAGGCCCTCTGTCACGACAGAGAACAGTCGCTCGAAGTCAAAATGTTTCTTCACGTCATCAAAGACAAGTATCTGCGTATCTGCTGACACCAATTGATAAGCGAAGCTTCTCTCAAATGTGAAACTCTTTCCGTCAATGGTTACCACCTTCTTCATCTTGGATAGGGCGTTCATAAAGAGTCCCTTTCCCGTACCACCTTCAGGGTTATCGCTGATGACTTCATCATTCAGGATGACAGCAGGACAGAAGCTAAGGTTCTTGTACCCATGCAGCAGGAATCCAATAGTGCTCTCCATAGACTCGACCCTGCCGTCATCATCACCGCAAATGTTTTTGATGAACTGCCTGTAGTCACACCTATCTGTAACCTTACACATGGTAAAGTTCCTGTCAATCACATGGTCCTTCCATACGTAACCTCCTAAATCAAGGTAGTCGATAGGCTTTATCTCATCCTTGGTTATCTGTACAGCACAGTTCTTGTAGTACAAATAGGATGCGTCCTTGGTATCTTCAATGAAGTAGATGTCAATCGTAGACAGCATAGATAAGAACTCTTCCTTAAAGAATCGTGTGTTGTCAGCGAAATAGTTGTACACCATGATGTCGTCTAACTCAAGCAGGTGGTTCAGGACGAAGTCCTTTATCTCCTTCTCAGATGTATGGTCGATGAGGTTATTGGTCACCTTCACGAACACATAGTTCTTTCCACCCTCGGGGCAGTACTTGTAGAATCCTGAATCCTCAAGGAACTGCTTAAAGAGAATGTGTACTATCTTGATGACTCCCTTGTCGTTCTTGGTCCAAAAGGTTTGCTTCGCATTCTCCTCCTCTACCTTTGCAAGCACCGCTTCTATCGTGTCGCCATCCAAGTTGGAGTCCTGCAGTTGGAGGCGCACCTCTTTTTTTGAGACACCACGTCTAAGCTTTGCTTTGATTTGGTTTACTCGCTCCTCATCCTCGTAGTACTTAGTGCCGAAGGCAGCCGTATTCTGATAGGCTGAGTCAATAGTTCTCTGAATCTCTTTGAGTGGGAAGTCTGCCGTTGCGTATTGGTTCAGGACATAGCTCGCCAAACTCTTGTTAATGCCGAAGTCATTGAACGCCATCGCAAGGATATAGCAGTTCTGATTACGCTGCCCCTCGGTCATAGGGTATTTCTTGTGCCACCACTTTACAAGTATCTCCACTATCTTATTCTCATCGGTGATGGGTATGGTTGCCATATCCCTCATCCGGTTCACCTCGGTATACTCAGGTTCTTCGATGGTATCCCATACGCTGCTGTTCTCGTTAACGTGTATTAGAGGGTCATAGGACTCGTAACATACTCGGCTAAGGTTCTTACTCGTTTTATCAAAGAAAGGGGAATTAAAGTACTTCTCAAGGCTATTGAAGTAGTTTGTGTGGTTCTCTGCATCTGCCGGTATCTTGACCAATACTTTCAGGCCGTTGCCTGATGGGCTGATAAAGACTGAGAACACATACTTGTTCTTACTCAGTGTCTCCTTGTCGTTGAGCAGTAGCTTCTGCTTGTCGTACCCATCAAAGTCGAGACAGATAAGTCCGCTATGTTCGATGATGGCAGTGTCAGCACGCTTGTTAAACGTACCGCTAAAGCATACAGCAGGTAGCTGCTTCTTCAGTTCGTTACGCTCAGCTTTGCGCTTCTCTGCTCTTATCTTCTTTACAAGCTCCTTGGTTGCCCCTTCCCTGATACGGTCAAGGATTACTCTCACGTCACGATGGAACGGAGTGGCTGTTTCCTTTATGTTTTGAAAGATTGTTACCTGTTGTGTCATAAATGTCAAGGTTATGTCGTTAATATGTCTTGTAACTCATTGACTCTGAAACTGCTGTCGATTATGTCGATATTAATTTTAATCTATATTCTATAGAATAATAATAATATATAGAAATATATATATAGTATAGGGGAGCATAAAAATGACATAGTTTAGAGAAAAAAAGAGGGAGAAAATCTCCCTCTTACTTTGGTTTAGAAGGGCAAGTTACCATCATCCTCTGCTTCGGCAGCCGGTGGTGGTGGAGTAGTCGTACCCTGCTCACCCTTTTGCTTGGCCTCATAGGTATCTAACTCAATGTATGGATTACCACTGCGCCCCCTCTTAATTCCCATGTTCACCCATCCTTTCTTTTCGTACTTCTTAAGGAAGGTGATAGCCTCATCCACCTTGATGGATAGGTTACCGATTACAAAGTCGGGAGCGTTGTCTCTGCGCTTGAAAATGAATCCGTCTGCGAATACTTTCTCTTGATTTTCCATGTTTAATCTAATGTTTCGTTAATAAAATGATTGTCTATATCCTCCGTAGCATTGGGCCCGAAGTACTTTTGATACACTTGAATAGCACGCTCAACCTTAGCCTCTCCATTCTTTACGAACTGCTCAGTTGGCCTGAACACCCCGAGCTGAGCTGTCTCCTTGTCGATTACGTAGAAGTACAGAGGCTTGCCAAATAGCTGCTCGTAGATGTAGCACTGACTGTCGTAGTTGTACGCCTTGGCCGACCACTTGAACTTATTGATGTCCGATGTAGTCTTCAGGTCGATGATGTAGTCATGCGTGATGATGTCTGCCTTACCTTTGAAGTCCATTCCTTTGATTACCCCAATCTTGGGTTCTTCATAGACGTTACCATCCTTGTAGATGTCATCATAGAATGCGATGTTGGCTTTGATAACTCCGACAAGGTGATGAACTTCCTCCACCTCCTTGGTTAGCAGAGCAAAGTCAAGGCCGTTTTCTTCTACGAACTTCTTGTACTCCTTGGTATTGCGAGAACTCACGTCCACACTTACCACCTTGTCAACCTTCTCAGGCTCGAGGATAAGCTGATGGAAGAGCCTGCCTTCGGCAAAATTCTTGTTATCAAGTCTATCCTGACGGAAGGCTTTAGGGTTTGTAAGCAGGGCGCTGATGTCCGAATTGGACAGGTAGTTTTTACCGATGCCACTATAGTATTCGTGGTCATCCCTTAGCTTTTCGATTACTGACATAGTGCTGCGATTTCTTTTTTAAGTGCCGGAGAAATTTTGTACTTGCGTGTGAGCTGCTTGCCGATTACCTCAATGCCTTGGGCTTTGTTGGCGGTAACGTACTTCACTACGTTCTCCCAATTGGGCGTGCCCTTCTTCAGCTCAATGAGCTCTGATGTCTCAGCTTTAGGAGCGGCAGCAGCAGGAGCAGCAGCCTTGGCAGGAGCGGCAGCAGTCTCTCCCTCAGGCAAGTCTTCGCCTGCATAGATGTAGATGCCGAGCCCGAACATGGCAAGGTTCTTAACAAGGCAGCGCATGATTGTCTTGTTGATGTCGAAGGTGGTCGCTGCATCCACCTGCTTCTCTCCGTACTTGGTAGAATAAGAGTAAGCCTTCTTCTTCATGCTCTTGTTCTTTCCATCCATAACAGGCAACCACATTTCAAGGGTCTGTCCTTCGATAGTCACTGATGTGTGACACATGAAGCCGAGGTCCTCATCGTAGTCTGTTGGGAGGATTGAATAGGATGCGTCAGGGCACTCCTTCTTGGTAACCGACCATGCCCATGCCCATGATAAATAGGTCAGGTTGTCTTTCTTTTCTACATGGTCATTGACGTTGATGCTTGACAGTCTCTCGAAGACTGTCGTCTTTTTTTCAGCCATAGCTTTAGGTTTATAAGTGATTAAATGAATACTGCTTTCTCAAGGTCTTTTACAACCTGCATGTAGTCGCTGTCTGATTTGACACGCTCAGATATAACATTGATTCCGTAGATAACAGACGAGTGCTTGATTTCATAGCCGTTCTCGCTCATGTATTTCTGAATGTAGGCGAGACTCATCGGTCTTTTGTAGCACACATAGTAGAGTAAGTATCGTGCGTCAACAAGGTCTCTGCGTTTTGATTTGGAGAAGAGCTCTTCCTTTGTAATTCTAAATAGCTCTGTGATTCTCTCCACGTACTGATAGAAGATGTCACTTTTCATTTGATTAAATTTAGGTCTGCTAAGATAGTGAATATGTTTAATTACCGTCAATTTTTTTCCACATAAAATCTTCCACATTATCCAACTTGTTGGAAGAGAACTCATCATACAGAAAAATACCTGTCTTGAGTAGCTGAATGTAGTGCCCATCCTCATAAACAACCACGTCTGTGCAGTCGGTGTGAAGATTTTCTTTTGGTCTTAAATTGAGGAAACTCTTTAGGTCTACGATGCGACCTGTGTTGATAAATGCTTCTTTTGTCATAGTGAATTTGATTAAATTTAGTACAAAGATAGTATAATTTCTGATGATTACAAAATGTCATTGCATCGCACGTAAAGAAAGCCGTTGTGTGTGATGGTGTCAGCAGTGCTTAGCTTCTCGAGTCGCTGCTCGAACAGCCCTGATAACTCCTCTGATGTACCGATTTCGATGCAGACATTTTTGCCGTCTTGATTCAAGGCGAAGGTCAACTCCTCATTCGACATGATTGGTAGCCGGTAAGTAGTTTGTCCCTTTTCCCAAAGAACGAACAGCTCAATTGATTTGGATTCCCACAGCTCTTGGGCGTGGGGTGTTACGTTCAGGTACAGATACCCGTCACTTGTTTTTAAATGCTTTTTCATAAATGTTTTTAAATAGTTTGTACGTATCTACGAAGAAGAAGCCTACGTATACCATCGTGATTACTGCTACGAATATGGGTGTAGCAACAAAGATGAAGTAGAAGAACTCCCCGAGTAGAATTAATCTCTTTTTCATAGTCCTGCTTGTTTTATATCCCAACCACGACCATCCATAGGATTGCCATAGATTTGGATTTGGTCTGAGTAATAGTGTTTCACGTGCCCTCCATGTAGCCTCACTACCCACACGCTATTTACATTCAACCCATAGTCTATGAATAGTATGGCATCCCCATCTCCATGCGGAGTCTTTACTGCGATTGCTATTTTAAATTCATGTATCATCGTTAATCTTTTTACAATGTGGACAAAACGGTATACTCTTTTTCTTCTTGACTATTGTTTGAGTGAACAGCTTTTTACATGCTTTGCATCTTAGCCACTTTGCTTTTACGAGTGCCATTTTTTTTAGGTTTACTGAATAATTGATTTGCCTCTTCAGCAATATTGGCAAACATGACCACGCAAAACTGAGGGAAGGTGATGCCCTTATCTTTTGATTTTGATTTGCGATAATCTTTTTTCAGCATGTCATCAAACTGACCGCAAAAGTTGTAGAACATTTCAAAATTTTTCATATTGATTTGATTTAATTTTTATGAGAACCACACCTCGCCAATTACAAGGTACTGAAATACTATGTCGCTTGTCTCTGCATCCCCATCTCCATCCTCCTCCGCTTCAATCGCATATCTGTAGTGAGGGCTTTCTCTTAGGTCTTTCAATCTTTTCTCCATTGTGTTTGCGCTCAGTGTACCGAGCACGTCTTCAGGATTCTCTCCGTCATGTATGTCAATCTCAACCCCATGGTCGAGGACTGCCGTGAGCATGGCCGTTGCGAAGTAAGGGTCTTCTGCCCTTGGCACTACCTTGCGCACCTTGGCACGTGCTGTACCTGAAAGGGCATACCAATAGTTACTGCCCCCCTCGAGGGCAGTAACGAATACGTTCTCTAACATTTCTCTGTTCATGTTAATTCATGTTTAGGTTATTAAGTGGATTTGATTTCTCTTCTGCGATGGCTGCGATTGCAGTGATGACAAGCATACCGAACTGAGGGTCATTGAGGATGGCGTTGGCGAGCATGCTCACTAAGTTGCCGGCCTGTCCGTTAATCTCGACCTTGGTTTGCGTTTCGTTTGTTTCGATTTTTATATAGTCCATAGTGTTTAGTTTGAATATCCAAATTTAATTACCTCGTTCTCACTGAACCACTCACCGCATCCCTTGCAGTAGTAGTTCCCATAGAAGTCATGGTCAAGGTCGTGGAAGCAGTTAATGCACACAGGGCACTCCTCATCCACGAAGAACTCTTTGTCCTCAGGTATGTCATCAATGGTCTGCTCAGGCTCCCAAAATGGGAGCACTGATGGCTGATACTTGGGTCTGCTGCTATACACCTGCCCCTCATAACTCTTGTGTAGCTGATGGCCTGTACTCTTCTCATGCGGATTGAAGTACAGCCATGCCATAACCTCGTTACCCTTCCCTAACTTGATTGGTATCTGCTTACGGCAGTACCACTGAGGATGCCCCTCAAGCGCATCAAGGTCTCTGAACGTGTCATCATCCACCTTGTATACCTCTACCTCCACCTGATGGCCTTTGCCCTTCTCCTCAATCATGTATGGCAACCCTCTCACGATGAGAGGATACTTGTCCTTAGTCACGCCCTTGCCAATGAACTTGCTCTCAGTCAGGTGACGATAGTAGTTGCCGTAACCCTTCTTGAGCGTGCCGTACACCGCCACCAAATGCTCCTCAAGAACATTGGCTTTGCTGTACCAAATGCCGTCACGCTGCACCCATAACTCTTTGTTGTAGATTTGATATGTCCGATTGCGTGTGTTTACCGTAACGAACCTGCACGCATACTGCTCGAGCTCTTTCTTCCACGTGTGACGTGGCTTAGCTCCGAGCTCCCGAGCAAGAACACGAGAGTCGCTCTCTTTCTTGTTACCCTTCCCGTAGATTGTGCCATTCATCATAAGCCACTCGTGCTTATTGTTGCCGCATTGGAATGGGTGAGTATTCTCTTTGTTGATAGCGCCAACAGTGGCGTACCTGAAGTGAGCGATGTAGGGGCGCTCAGTGAGCAGCACCTTGTGCTCGCTCGATTTGTGATAAGTGATTTCAAAAGTGTCCATCCAAATGACTCCGAGGCCATGCGGATTCACCCTGCCTGATGTCTTCGCTACCTCTTTGGGCAGTAGCAACCCTTTCTGTTTGACAATGATTACACACATAGTGATTTAGGTTTGTGGGCAGTGTCTTTGGTTATTGCGCAGTGTCTTTGAAGACACAGGCTGCGCAAATACAGACACAGAACCCGATTAATGAACTAAGAATAGACAAAGATAAGACAAATTCTGAACATGTCAAACTTTTTTTGCCTTAAATTGGCTGCGAACAAGTTGCGGATAGTCCACACTCAACCTGCTATAGACGAGCTCAATAGCATGCCATTTAGTGCATGCTGCGATTGTCTTTACGAACTCTTTGCCGTAGTAAATTTTGAACAGGTACTCATGCTCCATGGTTTTCTGTTTCAGGGTGAACAATGTCCTTGCCATATCTCACGACACGTGGCACAGGATAGATGCAATACAGCGCATCAAGGTAGCTGAGAAACTCTTTTTTCTTCTCATCTGATAAGTACAGCAGCCTGTCATGCAGGCCCTGTATTAACTCGATTCTTTCTTCGTGTGTCATAGTTTTTAGATTTAAGTTAATCAATAATCTTCTTCCCACTCTGAGCGTGGTCTGATGTGTTGGCCTGCTGCATTGTAGCACTCACCGCAGTGGCAGTAGCAAAGTCCTTCGCTGTCAGGGCTGAGCTCTGCCTCAGCACCGCAGTAGCACTCGCCCACAGCAGGGTCAGTGTACGACCAATTGCGCTCCTGCACATAGGGAGGGCGGATAGTTTTGATGTCACCGCTCAGGCAGCACTCGTAATTTTCCTGCGCTGCAGGATGAAGGTCGAACACCTTGCCTGTGTGGTCACATGGGAAAGCGAACCCACCCGAAGGGCTCGTGTCGAAGTTGAGGCTGTACTCCACATGGTGGGAAGTCTTTGCCTCTCTGATGATTCTAATCATGGTTTACATGGTTTAAGTGTTTCCGTTTCGCTCTTTCGAGCTCTTCAGTCAGGGCACTCACCCTGAGACGGAGCTCCCCGAAGGGAGCATCCCAACCTAAACAATGAGCATCTTTGCACGCTCCACGTCTGCCGGTAGCACCACCACGAAATGATTTGGTTTGTACTCTCCTGCCGTATCGGATTCCATCCTGCGATTTGGTATGTCAGAAGCCCTGAGCAGCTCCTCCACTCTCTCGAGCTCGCTCACCTCATGCGTGTGGTACACAGCGTGCACAGGTCTGCTGTATCTGCCTGTCCACTCGCTTGTGATGTCAAATTCCACCTGCTCAGGCTCTGTCTCCACCGCCTGCCACTCATGGCCGAAGGTATTCACCTGAACCCACTCACCGCCCCATGGCAGGCCGTTCAGATACCACTCACCCCTGCGCTGCACGATGTTGACACCTCTCAGCCCATTGAGGCGCTCCTTGGTGGTCTTGCTGTTCCAACCTGCATTGGTTATCCACAGCTCGCCACCCCTGTTCTCTGCGATTTTGTTGTCGAACAGGTACAGGGCGCTGCCGTCTGTCCTGCTGTTGTCGATTCTGCGTGATAGCCCCCTCTCGAAGGCATAACAAATTTCTGATGTGATGCGTCTCATGTTACTTGCGTTTAAGGTACTCGAATAAGGTTTTGAAAAAGACGTAACCGAACAGGCTCAGCGCACTGATTGCGATGGCCTCGATGATTGTGATGTGCGTTCCCATTGTGTTTGGTTTTGATGAGGAGCTGCCAAAGGAGTCGAACCTTTGCGTGAACCATTGCAGCTCAGTGTGTGTCTTCAAAGACACGCCCCCTCAGATGAAGGGAGCGATGTCTTGGTGGATTTCACCTGTGAGGATGAACTTGCGGAAGTGCTTGCTCAGGGCGATGACCTCCTCAGCCTTGGCGCTGTCCCCATTGTACATGCTCAGGATGATTGGCCTCAGGCGCTTGAGTAGGCTGTCATGGCTGCCACTCGGGCTGTTCACTGTGAAGTCGGCTAACTCATAGAACAGCTCATAACGCCTCATCATTTGCTTTACACTCTCAACCCTCGAAGGCACTCGAAACTCAAGGCAATTACCCTTTACAAGGGCTGTTTGGTACTTGTGGTGATAGCCGTTGAAATAGCTGCTCTCACCTGCTCCCTGCATGCGCAGGTTGCTGTTGCAATAGCTGTTTTTTAAGCGCTTGCGGAAGAGGGCCAACACGATGCCACAATTTTTGCGGATGGCATTGCGGAGCTCTTCACCACCTAAGCCGTCAACTGCGATAGTGATATGGCCACCACAGCGCTTGTCAGAAGGGCTGAACCTGTCATCCACTATCTTCTCAGCCTTGTGCATCATGTCGAACACTTTCGTGCGCCACTGCCCTGCAGGAAGGAGCGGAAGGATATGCGTTACTGCCTCATAGCCACATGAGCCGTCACGCTCGAAGCCACAGAAGAGCTCATACTCTTTCACTGCGCTCCTGTGCAGGCTGTTCTTCTCAACCTCGAAGCCTATAGTGAATTTTGAGCCGTAGCGCTCGCCCTCAAGAAGCAGGTTGCGCTGCTCAACCCTCTTGAGCCCTGCAATGTCAACCTTGTGCGCTCCCTTGCTGTGATTTAGTGGTGAGGGCTTGCCATGATAAGAGGCCACCTGCCCCCTGCTGCGCTGTCCTGTTAGTGTGTACTGAATACCTTGCATGATTTATTGGTTTAAAGATGATTGAATGAATTGGATGGCCTCAGCAAGATGAGCGCCTGTGATTTTCACCTGCCCTGCATCATCAATTTTCAGCGTGGTTTTTCCGTCAGGATGATTGAAGGTGAGAGACAAAATAACCTGAGGGCGTGGCGCTGTCTCTTGTCCACCTTCACTGCTGCCCTCTTCCACCTGCTTAGCATAGCTGAGGAGCTCCTCAACACTGCGCTGAGCATCTTCACCACTGCTGTCAGCCTGTGCGCTGTACTGCTCAACCACCTCAGCAGGCACTGCAGCCACCTTCACCATTTTGTAAAAGAAGGATTTTTGCCACCCGAATACCTTCAGACCAAAGTCTTCGGCTGTCCATGAAATACCTTCCTCAGCAAAGCGCTGTTTGCCCTCAGGGCTTTTGTACCACGCAAAGGCAGCACTGACATGCTGAGACAGGGCGAGTGACTGCTCAAATTTTTTCTTTTTGGCATTGGTGATAGTGCGCTGAATTGTGCGCACTTCCTGCAGGCGCAGGGCTGCCGATACCTCCGGAAGACGGAGAAAATCGGCCTCGATTCGTAATAAATTGCTCATTTTCAATGATTTAGGTTAAAAATCGGCATAATTGCCGTACATTTTCAGTTCAAATATAGTATAATTTGAATACAAAAATCATTTTTTTAAAAAAATATTTTTTAGGGCTGTATTTTTTCTGTTCATCAATTGTTTAAGGGCTGTCTATTGCTTGCGCAATGTTTGAACAGGTGAACAGGGAGCGGAGGGCTGCCTCATCTCTTCGGCCTTGTGAAAAAGTTTTTTGTTGTGTCTTCAAAGACACAATTCACAACAGGAAGGAGGGAGGGCGTGCGCAACAGGAAGGAAGGAGGGAGCGCAGGCAGGAAGGAAACAGGGAAGGAAGACAGGCAGCAACAGCGCTGCCTGTCATCAACAGGGAGCAGGATGCAGGCAGGGAAAATGCCAAAAAATCGAGTGAGCGCCACCTACTTTGCACCCCCACCCCTGCAAAAAATTTCCGTTTCCGGTCCCGGGCCGGCTGCGCAAAATGGGGCTATAACCCAAACACTCCGGATATTTACTATCTTTATGCCATGTACAATGATTTGACAGTTAGGAACGGCAGGCTTATTAATAATCGCCCTAATGACGTTACCGGTATTCAACAGGCTGCTCAGATTAAGAAGGACCTCAAGCGTGAACAAAAGATTGCCATGATGGAAGAGGCAATGTATCGTGCTGAGATGCGTTCCAATTTGATGGAGTCTATGATGGAGGGTAAGAAGAAATAGACGATTATTGTACAGGTTTGCTTAAGAGAGGGAGAGGCTTCAGTTGAGGTTTCTCCCTCTTACTTTTTATATTACTTGATTATCTGTCATAAGATGATAGAAAATATGTCACTTAACTAATTGATTATTAATTTACTGTCGATTATGTCGATTTTAAAAATGAACTATAACCATAAAATTATATATAAAAGGAGGTAAATATATATATATAATAGGGAAGGACAACTCGACATTGCGGTATCTGAATATAGGAATAAACAGAAATTATACTATTAATAAACCTTTGTATTATCATCAAATCATTTTACTTTTGTTATGCCATACTTCGTATGGTATACTTAAATTAAATCAAATGGAATACTCTCCTAAAGACTTAGTGTTTGCCGAACAGGGTCGGCAGAAGCTTATTAGTGGCATTGAGAAGATGGCACAAGCTGTTAAAAGTACATTGGGCCCTTCGGGCAATACAGTTCTTATTGAGTCCCCCCAACATACGCATGGCATTACCGTCACCAAGGATGGCGTGACGGTGGCCAAGGCGGTTGACTTGTTGGACCCTGTAGAGAACCTTGCGGTTAAGATGATGAAGGAGGCGGCAGATAAGACAGCCACCCTTGCAGGCGATGGCACAACGACTGCAATCGTGCTCACCGAGGCGTTAGTCTTAGGTGGTCTTGAGCTGATGAAGCCACACCATAACCGAACAGAGGTGCTACGCAATATGGTGGACATAAGCAACAAGGTGGTGGATAAGCTGCGCAGGCGCAGCAAGAAGGTATCGGCAAGCATGCTGACGGACATTGCCTCCATCTCGGCTAATAATGACCGTGAGATTGGTCGAATCATTGCTGAGGTGTATAAGGACGTGGGGCGTAGTGGTATTGTCACTGTAGAGCGTTCACAAACGGCTGACACCTATGCCGAGACGACCAAGGGGTTGAAGATTGACAGGGGGTATTTGAGCCCACTCTTTATCAACGACCAATCAAGAGACGAGTGTGTCTTTGAGGACGTGATGATACTTGTGGCTGACATTGAGATAAGCAATATCCTACAGATAGAATCGGTTCTCAAGCCGATTATACAGGAAGGCAAGAAGTTACTCGTAGTGGCACCATGCCACGTGAACGTGGTCAATACCTTTGCTGCGAATGTTATGAAGAACAACCTGAAGATTTGTGCGGTGCAGCCTCCGAGCTTTGGGTATAAGCAGCATGAGCTGATGCAGGACTTAGCAATTAGTGTCGGGGCTACTTACTTCAGCGAGAAGACCGGTGACGACTTGAGCCAAATCAACTACGCTGACCTCGGCCATGCGGCCAAGGTAGTGGTGTCAAAAGACTCTACAATCATCCTGAAGAGTGACCTCAAGTATGACCAAGCCAAGATTGACGACAGGGTTGCACAGCTTTGGGAGGCGCACAGGGTTGCCAAGAAGAAGACTGACAAGGACCATCTGCTGTCCCGGATAGCTTCGCTAACAGGTGGGATAGGGGTGATTTACGTAGGTGGTAACACTGACCTTGAGCAGAAAGAGTTGTACGATAGGGTTGACGATGCGGTCCATGCGGTGCGTTCGGCATTGGAAGAAGGCATATTGCCCGGTGGTGGTAAAGCCCTCTATGAGGTTGAGGTGTTTGATATCGTTGGCGAAATTGCCTCCGAGGAGCAGGACATAGCAGCGCAGATACTGCAGAGCGCACTGAAAGCGCCACTTGAGCAGATACTGACAAATGCAGGGCTGAATGCGTCAGAGCACTATACGCTTGAGGTAGGTGAGGGTATGGGGTTAAACGTAAAGACCCGTGAGATGGGGGACCTCATCCGAATGGGTGTGATTGACCCACTTAAAGTGACACGTAGTGCACTTCAAAATGCCATCAGCGTAGCAACAACCATATTATCCACAAACGCCATCATCACAATGGCACGCTCATACGAAACCAAATGACAGTAGGCCAAGAGAACGTAGCGTATCCTATGAGTTGCGACAGATGCAACTATCAGTGGCTTGCTGTGGTTGAGGCGAGTAAAATTGAATGGAGTGAGTTCCACGTGGAACTTCACCATGGTGACTTATTAGAGTGTCCTGAGTGTGGACATTGGACAGAAATAAACAGAGACGATGAAAGCTATAGGTAAAAACATTGTGATTCGCAACATTGACGAGGAAATCAAAACGGCCTCCGGCCTTGTGTTATCGGGTGAAGATACCAACCAACTACGCTATAAGCGTGGCAAGGTGGTGACTCCGGGTACTGAGGTCAAATCAATCTCTGAGGGAGATGAAATTTATTATGACCGGGCTCAGAGTTACACCATGATTATCCATGATGAGCAGTTCACTATCATTCAGGAACGTGATGTAGTTCTTGTCCTGTAAGCCTATTCTTCTTGAGTTCAGCGTTCATCCGTGTAATCATGTTGCGGTATACCTTGTCGGTGAAGGCAACTTTCTTCTTGTACATCGGGTTATTTTCAGCAGTCATGGGTATTTCCTCCCCACTAAGCTTCTTGTAAATTGAGGTAATCATGCGCTTTGCCTTAAACGACAGGGAGTATAATCCCTTAGTTCCACCCTTACGGGGTCTGAAATTCTCAATCCATCCGTCACGTAATAGGCGGCCAAATCTCTGTTCGTCCCATGAAACGAGCTGTGCAAACTCCCTAAATTTATCTTTTCCGAAGTATCCTTCCGAGTAGAGAAACAGCAAAACATCGAGGTCAGACTGAGAAAGCCCATACTTTATCTTGGTGTATTGGCGAATCACTCTCCAATATTTTAGGCAATCGTCAAGATTTGATTTCATTTTATTATATTTGTGAACAAAGATAGAACATGGAATCTGCAAAAGAAATAGCATCCAAGCATTTGGGAAAAAATGCTATCAACTATATCACCCTGCTTGTGTTAATAGGGGTGGTTAGCTCTATGTTTTTGGAAAGCTCTGTGCTTCCTGCCGTTATTGGTCTTGTTGCTACGAGTTCAATGGCATTAATAGGAATCTTGCAGCACATTGTTGGAGCAAAAGAGAAAGAAGATAAGCCTGAGATTACGATTATAAAAGAGTTAATCACTGAAGTTTCAAAAGATAAGAACGAGCCGATGAAGGTTGACGTAGAAGATGGCAGAGTTACAGTATCCAAAGGAAAAGACATAATCACAAATAAACTTAAAAAAGATGGACAAGCCTTGCACGCAAGTAGTAAAAGGGGCAACAATGCCAAAGAAACCAAAAAAGTAATTTCTAACCCTCAAAAATCAAAGACGATGAAAAAAGCAAAACCAAATTTGCCTGCATCTTCAATGCTTCAGCCTCCTGTATCTTCCGGTAAAGGAATGATTAAGAAAGCTGCTGCGAAGAAAGTTGTTAAAGCCGTTATGAAAAAAGCTGCAAAAAAGAAGTAATGGCCGACAAAAGCAAAATGAAATGTAACCGTGTCGTGGCTTCTGATAGACCCGGCAAGAAGAGAATGGTTAAAGCCTGTGCAAATGGGCAAGAGAAACTTATTCACTTCGGTGCCGAAGGCTATGGCCACAACTATTCGGCTGCGGCACGGTCTTCATTCAAAGCAAGACACAAATGCTCATCTGCTGATAACAAGTTGAGTGCACGCTATTGGGCATGTAAAAACTTGTGGGCAGGGCCGGGTGGTTCAACCAAGTCAAGTCCTAAATCACGTAAAGGAAAGTACTGATGAAAGACGCATGCTACCGTAAAGTAAAAGCATCGTATGATGTATTTCCTTCTGCAAGGGCTTCACAGGCTATTGCAAAATGTCGTAAGGCATCGGGCAATGTGAAGAAGACTGAGAAGGGAACGAGTCTTAAGAGGTGGCAGTCTGAGAAGTGGGTTGACACCAAAAGTGGTAAGCCATGTGGCGCAGGAGGAAGTAATGAGTATTGTCGTCCTACAAAGCGTGTGTCTTCAAAGACACCAAAGACAAAGAGTGAAATTTCTCCTTCGAGACTTGCAGCAAAAAAAGCTGAGAAGAGTAGAGTGGGAATGGGTAAAAGAGTTTCTAAAGTTTAGTATATTTGTTTCATAATCTTAAATCAAATCAAATGGCACAAAAAGTCACAAAAACAAACGCTGAATTGCTTGAGTTAGTTCGTAACCTGAATATGACTCCTGCAGAGAAAGGCAGCAAAAAAGAGGCAAAGCTTAAAAAAATTGCCGAAAAAATTAAAAAGCTCTTTGAAGAGTACAACGAACAACGTGAAGACATTCGTCTTGACCATGCTTTCACAGCACCTAACGGAGTGTTAGAGCTGAACGAAAAGGGTGAATACAAATTCACTAAGGATGGTATCAAGGCAATGGCTAAGGACATGAAGACGCTACTTGATAAAGAGTTTGACTTTTATCAATTTACTTTTTCAACCGAAGGCATTGATGACTTGCACTTCCTCGCAGGATGGGTAGAAGGCATTGAGGCCGAGAAACCATCCGAAGAAGATGAGCAAGTTCAGTAAGCTGTCAGATAAGATACAAAAGAAACAAGGCATCAGTTCCAAAAGAGCTGATGCCATTGTTGCTTCTATAGGTCGCAAGAAATATGGCAAAACTAAGTTTCAAAAAATGGCAAGCAATGCAAGAAAAAAGTAAAGGGCTCGGTGATACTATCGAAAAGATTACTACTGCTACCGGCATAAAAAAAGTTGTCGAGACAGTAGCTAAAGCTACAGGTAAAGACTGTGGTTGCAATAAAAGACGTGACGCACTTAATCGTGCGTTTCCATATCAGAACAATGAAACTAAAAAAACAAATTAAAAATGGCATATCAAAAATTACAACCGTCAAGAGCTTCTGTTGTTACCAAAAGTGACACAGTTGATATTCCGAATCCGGGTAATGGAGAGGTTGAGGGATGCGTTTTGTATGTAGGCACAGGAGGAACACTTCGTGTTCTTACTGCAGCAGGTGATGATATTACCTTTACAAACGTACCTAATGGAACATTCTTTCCCGTTCAAGTGATTCGTGTATTCGCATCAACAACAGACGCAACTAATATTATTGCATTATGGTAATCGCAATTACAATACAAGTGAGATGAATCCTCAAGAAAACAATAGACTTGATTATATGGCAGCAGAGTTAGATGCACTTAAAAGTGATGTGGCAGAAGTAAAGGCAATCGTAAAAGACATGCACCATCTGCTCGCAGGTAATCCAATTGACAAAGATTCAAATGGTTTGATTGGAGATTTCAAGCAAGTGAAGAGAGAGTTTTATGCTTTGAAAGCAGAAATTAAAAAGTATAAAACATATTTCTATGCAATTGTAACACTTATAGGTATTGGCGTTCTTAAAGTAATTATTGATTTTTTAAAAGGGTAGTGATGGCAAAAAGTGTTTCAAGTGTAAAGAAGATAAGTTTTGGCAAACGTAAAAGAGGTGTTGCCAAGAAGTCTTACAACAAACACAGTCCAAAACCAAAACCATATAGGGGGCAAGGAAGATGAAAATATCAGAACACTTATCACTCGCTGAAGTAACAAGAAGTGAAACAGCAAAGCGCAAAGGGATTAGTAACAATCCAACTGCTGAACATCTTGAGAATTTCAAGTTGTTGGCTGAGAATGTATTTGAGGAGATAAGAGCGCACTTCGGTGTGCCTATCCATATCAGCTCCGGCTATCGCAGCAAGGAGCTTAATGATGCGATTGGTGGCAGCCATACATCACAGCATAGCAAAGGTCAGGCTATTGACATTGATATGGATGGTAGTGGAGATGGTGTTAGTAATGCTGACATTTATAATTTTATCAAGGACAACCTTGAGTTTGACCAATTGATTTGGGAGTTTGGTACAGATGCAAATCCTGATTGGGTGCATGTGTCTTATGCTAAAGGAAAGAATCGTAAGCAAAAATTAAAAGCAATTAAGGTAAATAAAAAGACTCAATACATCGCAATATGAGTGACAAGAAGAAGTTTAAAGACACCAAGGTTGGTCAGTTTCTTAAGACCAAAGCGCCCAATATCTTGGCGAAAGTTGGTGACTTGCTTCCTGACTCAGGTGTTTTGGGTATTGTAAAGAATTTAGTTGATAAATCTCCCGAACTTAGCCCTGCTGATAAAGCTGCAGCGCATGAACAACTTAAAGAGCTTTATGCGTTAGAGGTGCAGGATAGGGAGTCTGCACGCACACGTGAGGTTGAAATAGCGAAGACGGGTAAGTTTGATTTTTTATTTAACCTTACCGGTCTTATTGGATTAGGCGTTTTTGTTTTCATTGTTTACGCCATTGTCTATCTTGATATACCAAAAGAAAATAAAGAATTATTTATACACTTAATAGGAATTGCGGAGGGTGTTGTGCTTTCAATCTTTGGATATTATTTCGGTAGTGCAGTGAAGAAAAATACTCAGTAATGGCACGGATAAGTACATACCCCATAATAGTTACTCCTACGCTGAACGATTTATTAATCGGTACAGACGTAGAGAACTTGAACAATACGAAGAATTTTACCGTTGCCGAGCTTGGCAATACTATAGGTCAATTCTATGTTCCTTATGTTGGCGCTACAGGCAACGTAAATCTTGGAGCATTTAGTATAGAGGCAGCAGCATTCATTGTTCCGGGCGGTCTTGCTTCACAATTTGTGAAGGCTGATGGCTCTTTAGACAGTACTGCATACACTCCTGAGACAAGAACGCTTACAATTAATGGTACAACCTACGACTTATCGGCTGATAGGACATGGGATTTGCCTACAATTGACACGCTTACTACGCTTGGAACGGGTGGAGCCGCCACATATATTGGCAAAACGCTCAATATCCCAATCTATCAGTCGCAGGGAGACTATATTACGCAGCTTTCGGGTGAGGCAACAGCTCTTGGCCCGGGCAATGCTACGATTACCCTCGACAATATGGCCGTTATAACCAAGGTATTGACGGGATTAAACATCACAGGTGGTACTGTAGTGTCTACAGACAGCATAGTTACAGCTTTTGGTAAGGTACAGAACCAAATTAATAGCCTTGTTGGTGGCGTTCAATACCAAGGTACATGGGATGCAGCTACCAACACACCCTTTTTGCAGAGTTCTGTAGGCACAAAGGGCTACTACTACGTAGTAAGTGTACCGGGTAACACCAACTTGAACGGAGTTACTGATTGGAGGCTTGGTGATTGGGCTATTTTTGATGGTACAGCATGGAGTAAGGTTGACAATACTGACGCAGTTGTAAGCGTAAACGGATACACAGGTGCGGTTGTGCTTACTTACAGTGATGTAGGTGCGCCTCCGTCTACAAGAACCCTTACTATTAATGGAACAGGGTATGATTTGAGTGCAGATAGGTCATGGACAGTGGGTGATGTACGTACAGATGGTTCTTATGCTAACCCTGCGTGGATAACTTCACTTGGTTGGAGTAAAATTACCAACACACCAACTACAATTGCAGGTTATGGCATCACTGATGCAGTTGATGATAGCACTACTCTGACTATAAACGGTGTTAGCTACGACCTTTCAGCAAACAGGACGTGGAATGTAGGAACAGTTACGAGCATTGCTACAAATGGCCCTCTTACAGGTGGCACAATCACGGGTTCGGGCACAATCGGTATAACTCAAGCAGGTCCAACATCAGATGGATACCTTAGTGCTGCTGATTGGAATGAGTTTAATACAAAACTAAACGACCTTAGCGCAACAGCCCCTATTACTTATGTAGGAAATGTTATAGGTATTACACAGTCAGGCGCAAGTTCAAATGGATATTTGAGTTCAACAGATTGGAACACGTTTAACAACAAGCAAGATGCGCTTGTTAACCCGGTTACAGGTACAGGTACAGCTTATGTACTACCAATGTGGAGCGGTGCTACAACACTTACCAATAGCCCACTGTCTTATGTAGCTGATACGTTTACTTTTCAGTATAATAGTGCCACAGGTGGTGTGGTTACGTTTACAAATGGCGGCTTAACGTCTTATGCGTACACTATTACAATGAACAACTTTGGTTCTCCAAGGTCAACTGTTCATAGTTACACTGATGGTGTAGTATCTCAAGTGATTGGGAGCACACAGGTATCAAAAATATTCGCTAATGGAAACACTATTATTGGTGATGGTATTAACGACACAGGATATAAACTTACTGTAGAGGGAAATCTTTATATTGAGACGATTATAAACGCAACTACTGACACAGATAAATTTTTAGTATCTGATTCAGGGGTTATTAAGTACAGGACAGGTAGTGAGGTGCTCGGTGATATTGGTGCTGTACCTACAACAAGACAGCTCACTATCAATGGGACCTCCTACGACTTGTCCGCAGACAGAACATGGAGCGTAGGTACAGTTACTTCAGTAGATATGAGTGTGCCTGCAGGGTTTACCATTTCCGGAAACCCTGTTACAGGCGCAGGAACTCTTGCGGTAGCATTTGCTTCAGGGTATTCTTTACCTACTAACGCAAGTCAGGGTACTTGGGACACTGCTTACAATAGAAGTCTTACTTCTGCTGCAGTTACCGGTACAGTAACAAAAACATTAACACTTAATCAGCAGGATGGAGGAACCATCACTGCATCATGGACTGATTACGATACCGCCCCGGTGACAAGTGTGTTCGGAAGGACAGGGGCCGTTATAGCTCAGTCAGGAGATTACTCAACGACCCTTGTTACCGAGGGCACTAATTTATATTTTACAGACGCACGTTCACGTGCGGCTATCAGCCTTACTACCGTGGGTAGTAGTGGCCCTGCAACATACAGCAATCTTACGGGGGTATTTAATATCCCTAATTATGGGTCTGCTTTGACAGGATACGTTCCATATACCGGGGCTACGCAAGACGTAAATATCGGTACGTATGGGCTTATTACTGATTTTGTTAGATATAATCTATCGAGCAGCAATATTCCTTCTGCTGAAGGAGTAATGTGGTGGGATAATATTGAGGGAACAATTAGACTTTCTCTCAAAGGAAATACATATAATCTTCCAATTGGAGAGAGTGTTGTAGCGAGAGTGCGCAATAGCACCGGAGGTAATCTATCAAGAACAGCTTATCAAGCTGTAAGGGTTGCAGGTGCGCAAGGACAAAGACTTGCTGTTGCATTGGCTCAAGCTAACAACGACCCTAATAGCGCATCTACACTTGGATTGGTATGTGAAGACATATCAACTAATCAGGAAGGATTTATTGTAAACATCGGTCAGATTGTTAACGTAGATACTACAGGTAGCCTTCAAGGAGAGACTTGGCTTGATGGTAATGTATTATATCTGAGTCCAACTATACCGGGAGCTCTTACTAATGTTAAACCTGCTGCGCCTCAACATACCGTAATCATCGGATATGTAGAATATGCGCATGCTAATAACGGTAAGATATATGTTAAGGTAGATAACGGATATGAGCTCGAGGAGCTACATGACGTTGCTCCAACTCCTTATGTAAATAATGGAGTGCTTTATCGTGACACAGCAACAAACCTTTGGAAGAGTGCAACTATTGCTACTCTTCTTGGATACACTCCGGCTAATCAGGCTATTACTCTTACCATTAATGGTACTACGTATGACCTTAGCGCCAATAGAACGTGGAACGTAGGTACAGTTACTTCAATTACTGCAGGCTCAGGTCTTGATGGTGGTACTATTACTACATCAGGCACTATCAGCCACGCAGATACTTCTTCTCAAACAAGTGTTGACAATACGGGTGGATTCGTTATTCAAGATGTAACTCTTGATACATTTGGTCATGTAACAGGTCTTACAAGCACTGACTTTGACTTGAGGTATGTGCCACTTACTCGTACACTAAACGGCCTTGCGCTATCTTCAAACCAAACATTTGCTACCGGAACAACAGGTACTGACTTTAATATTGTTAGTGCAGGTACTGTTCATACGTTCAATATCCCTGATGCGTCAGCTTCAGCAAGAGGATTTGTGAACGCTACGACTCAGACAATAGGTGGTGCAAAAACATTTACGGCTTCCCCTACTGTTCCTTCTTTGTATTTGACAAATATGGGAGCAGGAAGCGGTGCGCTTTACTACAATACATTAGAGAGCAGACTTACGCTTGCCAACTACAATGTAGGCGGTAAGTTGATGTTCGAGGTGAATGGTGGTAACTATACCATGTCATTAAATGCTGACTTAAGTGTTCAGCTTCTTGGCTACACTACCAATGGAATACTGAAGACTTCAGGTTCAAATGGTACGCTGATAGTAGATACCACAGCTTATACGCCTCAGTCAAGAACGCTTACTATCAATGGCACTGCTTATGATTTAAGCGCTGACAGGTCATGGTCTGTTGGTACAGTGACAAGCGTAAACATGAGTGTTCCTACGGGATTTGTTATAGGTGGTAATCCTGTAACGTCAAGCGGTACACTTGCTTTGACTTTTGCTTCAGGATATAGCCTTCCAACAAATGCTAAGCAGGCCAATTGGGATACAGCATACGATAATCGAATTACATCTCTGACGACTACAGGTACGAGTGGTGCAGCTACGTTGGTATCCAACGTGCTTAACATCCCTCAGTACCAAGCTCAGGGCAACTATATTACTTCACTGACGGGTGAAGCCACAGCGAGTGGACCGGGCGCAGCAAGTGTCACGCTCAGTAACTCTGCTGTTACGGGCAAAGTGCTTACAGGTCTTACAGTGACCGGCACAACAATCTCTGCTACAGATAGTATTCTTAGCGCTTTAGGAAAGCTTCAGGGTCAAGTGAATGACCTTGTAGGTGGCTTGCAGTATCAAGGTACTTGGAACGCATCAACAAATACTCCTACTATCACTTCAGGTGTCGGCACCGATGGATACTTTTACATTGTAAATGTAGCAGGTAACACGACTATTGACGGTGTTAGTGGTTGGCAGGTAGGGGATTGGATAGTTTTTCATGGGTCTGCTTGGCAGAAGGTGGACAATACTGAGTCTGTTACATCTGTAAATGGATTTACAGGTGCTGTAGTTCTTACTACTTCAAACATTTCTGAAGGCACGAACCTTTATTTTACAGATAGCAGGGCTCGTTCTGCGATAAGTTTAACAACTACCGGAAACAGTGGTGCTGCTACTTACAGCAATTTAACAGGTGTTCTTAATGTTCCTCAGTATTCACTTGCAGGGCTTGGTGGTGTGCCTGATACTCGTCAGCTTACTATCAATGGTACTGCGTACGACCTTAGCGCTAATAGGACATGGTCGGTTGGTACTGTAACAAGTATTGCTACTACAGGTCCTATTACAGGAGGAACGATTACAGGTAGTGGAACAATTGGAATTACTCAAGCAACTACTTCTTCTAATGGTTATCTCAGCTCAACAGATTGGAATACATTTAATAATAAGCAAGCTGCCATCACACTTACTACTACAGGTAATAGTGGCGCAGCGACATTTGTAGGCGCTACACTTAATGTTCCTAATTATACGTTAGGTGGGTTGGGTGGTGTTCCTGAAACAAGAACAATAACTATCAACGGCACAAGTTATGACCTGAGTGCTAACCGCACTTGGTCAGTAGGTACTGTTACCTCAATAACATTTAGCGGCCCGTTAACGGGCGGCACTATCACAGGCTCAGGTACAGTTGGGATACTACAAGCAAGCGGTTCACAGAACGGATATTTGAGTTCAACTGATTGGACTACGTTCAATAACAAGCAGAATGCTATTTCAGTTACAGCTCCTATTACGCTTGTGGGTAGCACAATTGCTATCACACAGGCAGGTGCAAGCTCAAATGGCTATCTGTCGAGTACTGATTGGAATACGTTCAACAATAAGCAAGGAACCATAACACTGACGACCACGGGTACGAGTGGAGCGGCTACGTTTGGAGCAGGAAATATTTTAAATATACCTATCTATCAGAGCGTGCTGACCAATCCTGTTACCGGTACGGGTACGACAAATTATTTGTCGAAGTGGAATGGTACATCTTCGCTGACTGATAGTTTGCTTTATGATAGTGGTTCAGCGATAGGATTGGGTACAGCAACTGTTAATGCTGCAGCATTATTCCAAATGGATAGTACTACAAGAGGTTTATTGCCTCCACGTATGACACAGGCTCAGCGTCAGGCAATAGCAACTGTCCCTGAAGGGTTGATAGTTTATCAGACAAATGGTGTAATTGGTTTGTATATTTACGCTAACGGAACTTGGCGTTCACTCACAATGGTATAAGATATGTCAAATTTAGCAACGATAACGAATAACATATTAGCAGACAGTGGTATTGATGACTTGAACGTGGTTGTTACTACGGGCTCGTATGCTAATCCTGCTTGGATAACTTCTTTAGCTTGGTCTAAGATTACAGGTGCTCCTTTAGGTGATTACTTGCCTTTGGCAGGTGGTACAATGACAGGTAATATTAATTGGGCTCAGACTGATAGGGGTATTACATGGAATTTTAATACTGACGGTGCTTATATTAAGTTCTATAATACCGGAGACGGTGATACTGATTCAAGGTTAGAGTTTGCTACTATTGATAATAACAACGAATACTTCAGATGGGGACATGTTCCTTCGGGTGGGTCTTTCTATGAGTCAATGAAGCTTGTACCTAATAGCAGTGGTAATGCTCAATTAATTGTCTCAGGTAGTGTAGGTATTGGAACAACATCTCCTTCGTATGTATTTCATGCTGTTTCATCAAATACAACAATAGGTGCATTTAGGAATAGTGGGGCAGCTAATGGTCAGTTATTAGTAGGTAATACTGCAGGTGATTTAGCATTAAGAATATTAGCAAGTGGAGATGCTATAATGTTTTCAGACGTTTCAAAGTATTTAGCGTTTGGTACTAATGGCGGTTCTGAAAGAATGCGCATATCTTCCGCAGGAGCTATCAAGTTTAACACTTATGGTTCAGGAACCAATACAGGTACAGTAGCTTATAACCTTGCCGTAGATGCAAGTGGAAACGTAATTGAAACAGCAGGAGGCGTTGTTGATGGTAGTGGTACAGCTAACTATATTCCTAAATGGAGTGACCCAAATACACTTACCAATAGTTTAATTTATGATAATGGTACCAATGTAGCTATTGGTACAACATCACCCATTAATACAGGATTAACTGTTCAGACAAGTGGTGCTGCGTTTAGCACTACTGCTACCAAAAACTCAAACATGTATGGGTTGACATTAGTTTCTACGACTAATGAAAACACAATGAGTGGAGTTTGGTTTGGTAGTGGAGGTGGTGTGCATTGGAGTGGTATTGCAGGTTCAAGAAGTAACTATACTGTTGATTGGTCTACCCATCTATCTTTTTATACTCACATAGCTAACACTGTTAATATAACAGAAGCTACTGAGAAAATGCGTATAACAGGGGATGGTAACGTGGGTATAGGGGCTACAAACCCTGATAGTAAAGTTGTTTCAAATTATGGAACTCTTACTTCATTTAATAATAATGATATAAGGACTACAACAGCTTTGCTTCTTACTGCATCAGACCCCGGCACAACATCAAGTAGTAATGGGGTAACTCTTGCATTTAGACCTATTATCAATAGGGGTGCTGCTGCTACAATAACAGTATTAAACGATAGTGTCAATAAAGAAGGCAGTGGTGTAATGATATTCAGCAATGGTGGTGGTGTTTATCCTTCTTCTGTTACTGAAGCGATGAGGATTAGTAATTCTCAAAATATATTGATTGGTATTGGAACAGATGCAGGTTATAGGTTAGACGTTGCAGGTACGGTGAGGGTACAATCTTCTTTCAATGGATTAGGTTATGGGTCTTTTGGAAGAACTGTAGATGGTACATATAGACTTATTATTCAAGGTGTAGGAACATCATCTTCTAATTATGGGTTATCGGTTACAGATAGTGGAGGAAATCAAAATCTATGGGTAAGAGATGATGGTGTTGTTTATTTGAGAGGTAATGTCGGCATTGGAACGAGCAGCCCTTCATATAAATTACAAAGTAACGCTTCAAGTTATCAGTTAGCATTAATCAATCCCGGATATGGAGGGTGGTTATATAATGTTGGAACTGATTTGAGTATGGGATTTGTTCTTGAAGGAACAGGAGAGAAGATGCGACTTACAAGTAGTGGTGACCTTTTAATAGGAGATACAACTGCAAGTGCTAATCTTTGGGTAAAAAGTAGTGCATCCGGAAATGCTTTTGGAGCAAGAAATACGAATGCTACATTTGCCGCAACAGTTGGGTTTTTTGGAGCAGATAGAAACACATCAAATAATACTTTTTATTACATTGATTGTTATAACTACGGTAATTCTACTTATAGATTTAGAGTAGCTGATAGTGGTAATGTTACATCAGCAGGTTCAGCTACATTTGCAGGTACTTTTTTTGGTGGTAATAATATTGAATTAGTAAATGCAGGTGGTCCTTATATATTAGTTGGAGAAGGAACAGGAGCAAGTCAATACGGAGTTGTAGATTGGGATGCAACTAATAATCGTTTAAGAATAGCTACACAACCTTATGCTTTTGGAGCAAATAGTGGACAAATAACATTAACTACAGCAGGTAATGTAGGAATTGGAACCCTTTCTCCTGCAACAAAACTTGAAGTTAGAAGTAATGTTGCAGGATTAGAAGCTGCAAGATTTTCAGATAGCAACTATGCTGATTTAGCAATAGGATTCCCGACTGCAGGCGTTGCATCGATAGATTTCGAATATGGTGCTGCAGGTGCTTTAGCGTTCAGAAGTGGGACAGGTAAGAATGAGCGCATGCGCATCACATCGGGCGGTTTTGTTGGGATAGGTGAAAGTTCTCCAATTAGTAAACTTACTGTTACAGACAGCAATCAATTTGTTGCACGTTTTTACAATAGTTCCGCCAATCAACTTACAACAGTTCAGGTGGCAAATCAAGCTCAGTCAACTGCAGGTGTAAATACGGCTGCTGCAACATTTGAATTAGTTGGTAAAGCGGGATCGTCTACACATGGTAGACACGCTTGGATTGGTGCAGAAGGTGTAGCAGCAGAAACATTTAGAACTAAACTTTTATTTAAACTAAGAGGCGAGTCTAATTCGGGATACACTTGGGCAGGCGTTACTGAAGCTCCAACAATTTTAACACTTGATGGTAATGGACTTGTGGGTATTGTAACAAGTAGCCCTGCATCTTTTTTGCAAATTGGTACTTATGCAAGTGCAAGTAAATATATTGACAGCTCTACCTTGCCAACTACGCCAAGTGGTTATTTAATAACATTAACTCCTCCAAGTACTACAGGATATTATGGAGGAGGTATTGGATGGTCAGAAGGTACAAATACAGCAGCAAGTATAAATGTTTACGATGATGGTGCAGGTGGAGCTCTCGGTATGGTATTTGCAACGGGTAGCAATAGCTCATTATCTGAAAATATGCGTATTACTTCAGGTGGTAATATAGGTATTGGAACGAGCAGCCCTTCTTTTAAATTAGATGTAAATGGAACAACAAGATTCCAAGGTATAGTTAGATTTAAAGTAGATGCTTGGAATTTAAGTGATGATGGATTTAATCGTTTTTATTTTGCTTCCGGAGGAAGAACATATTTTGGATCAGGCAATGGATACGAATGGAGGAATAACTCTGATTCTTCTATAATGACTTTAACAAATGTAGGAGTTTTATCAGTAAATCCTTCTGCTGTTTTAGGAAGAGTAAATATTGGATACAATTTTTATATAGAAAACGACCAAAGCCCTGAGATAACATCTTTTGTAAATTCATCAGGCTCATCAATATTCAGATGGATGCAAGGTATTACTCCTTCTGAAAGGATGAGATTGAATCCTCAAGGAAATTTGGGGATTGGAACAAGTGCTCCCGGATACAAACTTGAAGTGAATGGTGGATCGGTAGGGAATAATATTGCCCGATTTACTACAGGTTCAGCAGGAGGTGGAACAAGAGGGATGAATATATATTCAAATGATTCCTACGTAAAATTGCAGGTAACAGATAATGCAGGTAGTGCTTCAACATGGGCTCATTTAGTCCTTAATCCTGATGCAGGTTATGTAGGAATTGGCACAACATCACCATCATACTCATTAGACGTAAATGGTGCTGCAAGATTTTTAAGTTTTGGAATTGTTCAAGCATCAGGCAATGCAGATGTTCCAAATATTACGTTTACAAATAATGGTGGCGCATATACTTGGGGAATTGTAGGGGCGCTTCTTCAAGGAGACGGTGATGGAGCTTTGTATTTTAAGACAAAAATTGGTGGTTCTGTAACTGAAAAGATGAGGATTGCATCAAACGGAAACGTAGCAATTGGAACAACTTCAGTAAACGCAGCAGCATTACTTCATCTTTCTTCATCTGCTTCCGAGACTACATTGCTTTTAGAAAATACAGGAACAGGTGGCGATAGATGGATGATTAGGTCTACAAATAACTCTTCAGGATGTTGTGGTAGTAGCGGAAATTCTAACTTAACTTTTTATGATGATAGCACGGGTGTATCTCCTTTAGTGTTACAAAGAGGGGGGTCAGTTGGAATAGGAACTTTAAGTCCCACTACAAAACTTCATGTATATGACTCTACTCAAGACAGATTCAATATAAGAATATCTTCTACTATAGCAAACAATGTAAATAAATATATGGGTATTGGATTCTCAGGAGAAGAATCTAATACAAAAGGTGCTATATTCTTTCAAAGTTTAGGACAGAGTTATTCAAGGGGTAAAATGATTTTTGCCTTAAATAATGTTTCAGACCAATCAAGCGCTACACCTTCAAATGCTGTAGTTACTTTAGACGTAACAAGTTCTTATGCAATGTCTGTTGCCGGAACTATATATGCTACAGGTGATGTCATTGCTTATTCTGATGCTTCTGTAAAAACTAATATTAGACCAATTGAGAATGTTCTTTCAAGGATTTCTGATTCAAGAGGTGTTCTTTATGACAGAACAGATAGAGATGATAAAGATAATATTGGATTTATTGCTCAAGAATTGGAGAAGCAGTTTCCTGAATTAGTGAGTACAAGCACCGATGGAACTAAAGGTGTTAAATACCAAAATGCAGTAGCAGTTCTTTTTGAAGCTATCAAAGAACAGCAGAAACAAATTGATGAACTTAAAAAACGTCAAGCATAATGGCACTACCTGCAAGTGGATTATTAGAACTATCAAGGATAGCAAACACAGACGGAGCCAACTCCGTTGGTGTGGTTACACCTTATACTCTTGGGCAGCTTACCTGTCTTACAGGATGCGGAGGCTATTGGGATGGGGGATGGTTTTGGAGCAACCGTGCTATTAGTGCTTTTTATAATTGGAAGGGATATGGTTTTCAATATGCAAGTCCGGCAATATTGCATGATTTTGGCCTTAGCTCAAGATTCCCTACAAACTCAAGTAATATTATTGATACAAGCGGCAATGGCAGGACGGGTACTTTTGTTACAGGAACCGGTAACGGAACTGCAACAAATGTAACGGGATATACCCAAACATATCCTGCTATGTTAGCAACATCAAGCTCAAGTCAATATGCAGTAAGGTTAAATGATGTGGCTAAATATGGAGGAACTTCTGCTTTTACTTGGGTAGCGTGGTTTAGGAATACAGGATTCCCTACGAGTTATAATGGTATTATTGCAGCAGAAGGAAGAAGTGGTAGTACTCCAATAGGCCAAAGCGTATACATATCGGATGCAAGCGGATACTTTATTCAATATGAAAGATGGGATGGTACTACAGGTTCAGGGGCTACGGCCCGATTAACTTGGGGCAGTGGCGGTATTCCTTCTTTTGTATCAGGTAAATGGTATATGATGGCTTTAACTTTTACCGGGAATAAGGCTACTCTTTATTTGTTTGTAGATGGAACTGCATATACTGCAGGTGTTACCACTTCGGTGAGTGTTACAACTGATGCAAGTTGGGGAGTTTTTGCAGGTCTTAGATACAATCAGTGGCTTACCGGAAACTTAGGATATGTAGCTTGTTACTCATCGGCACTTACCGTTTATGATTTATATGACTTTAACTCAATGACGAGAACAAGATATGAATAAGACTATTAGACTATACGACAAAAAAGAATTAATTTTATTTTTGATACTGTGTGCTATTGTACTATTTATGATAGGTATGAATAGAACTCAGTATATAGAAATTAAAACAATTAAATATACCACGTCAGATTCGACATGGGACAATTTTTATCCAAACAAATAAAATAAAACAACATGGCTATTGTTTACAATTGGGTTGTCTCTTCAATGGATGAGTACCCTACAACACCCGACAATCTTACAGATGTAGTATTTGTGGTAAATTGGAGACGCAATGCTACAGATGTAGTAGATGATGAAACTTACTTTGCTGATGTGTATGGCTCTCTAACAGTTCCTGCTCCTAATCCTGAAGATTTTACTCCTTATGCTGACCTTACTTTTGACCAAGTATGCGGATGGCTTGATGCAGGATTGGACGTTGCAGCTATTGATGCAGGTCTTGCTGTACAAATAGGGAATCTTATTAATCCACCGGTAGTATCACTTCCATTACCTTGGCCACCTCAACCTCCTGTACCTCCAACTCCTGAAATAACAGAACCTAACGAATAGTCATGGCTTGGAATGATGTAGCAAATAATCAGACGGTATCTTTTAACAATCTGCAAAGCGCTGTTAACAATGGCGTATTTACAGCCAAGACTTCGATACCGGCAAGCAACGAGCAGATTACCAAAGCTGATGCAAATACCTACGTAAACATTGATACTGCTTACGGACCGTATGCTGCCTTAGCAAGTAATCAGCTCGTTGTTAAATCTGACTTACAAGCTGTCATCACTTCCTACGCTCACACAGTGTACTATTACTCTACCTGTTACTATGATGGCTTCTACATAGAATCGGGAGCAGCAACAGCTTCTGCTGCTTGTAGCAACACAAACACGATTACTCTTTATAGCTCTGACTTTTCACTTGGCAACGGGTCTATTCTTTATTATGACAGTTCTCTTAATTCACCTTGGTATAGTGATACTGTGTGTGGAGGAGGTGCAGGATACTTTAAAGTTGGCGACTACACATTTGACTACTACTCTCCCGGAGGAGAAGACCCTTGGCAAATATTAGACTACACGCTTTGTTCAGGTCAAACAGCTTACTCATTTGGTAACTGTGGTGTTAGTAACTCGAGCGCTTCAGGAGCTTGTTCAGACGCAAGTAGTAATCCTAAAACGCTATACTCTGAGTGTAGTCCATTAACAGCAGGATGCTCTTTATTTTATAACTCAAATCTTACTAATCCTGTAACTGAGCTTTATGTCTTTGCAGACTATGCGAATTGGGACATGGACGCATACGGTGTGATAGTAGGATTTTCATCAGTACAATGTTAAAACATGGGAAACATTAATTCATACGCAACCGACAACAACGTATCCTATGCCGATAAACTTATTGGCACAGATGCAGAAGACCAAAACAAAACAAAAAATTTCACCGTAGGTGATATATTGGCTCTCCCATTACCGAACGTCCCCGTGTATGCGAATAACGCTGCTGCACTTTCTGCAGGATTAGTCGCAGGTAATGTATACCGTATAACCGGTACGGATTATTTGGGTGTAGTGCATTAACTTTGTAAATGAAATTTAATCTAATCAAATATGGACATCAGGAAAATATCTATAGGACCTGACTACAAGGGTAGTGCAATGCACTATATTGTAGGACATAAAGTTCTTGGAGAGACAAACTCAATTCACCTTATTAAGTTCGAGCCTGAAACGGGAGATGTAAAGATTTATATCATCAACGAAAAAGAGGAGGTGATGCTATGGAAGTCTTTCAATCAAAACATGCCTGTGTCCATTGAATTTAATATCGACTATTAATGCAATCCCCATTTGACTTCATTGTTACAGGTAAACGATATAATAATACAAAAGAGATTGGCGGCATAGAGCTTATCGTTAATACCTCAGAAGAAGACCATAAATTTTCCAACCGGTATGCCGAGGTGGTAGAAGTGCCACGTGGATATGATGGGCCAATTCAAAAAGGTGACACGTTACTCGTTCACCACAACGTATTTAAGTTCTACAACGACATCAAGGGTAAGCGCAAGAGTGGTCGTAGCTTCTTTAAAGATGACATCTTCTTTGTAGAGCCTGACCAATTTTTTATGTACAAGCGTGACGGCAAGTGGCACACGTATAGCCGTTTTTGCTTTGTGAGACCAATTCCTGCTGTTGACTCTTATATCAAGAAACCATTTACCAATGAACCGCTCATGGGTATTATGGTCTATCCAAACGCCTACCTCGAGACTCAAGGAGTCCGAGCAGGCGATACTGTATGTTTTAAGCCTGACAGTGAATATGAGTTTGATGTCGATGGAGAAAAGCTATACCGAATATTTGACCACCAAATAACCATGACGCTATGAACCTAATGGTATCGGACAACGTCCTACAGAACCCACACGAGTACGTTTCTGACATACTCAAAAACGAATTTGTTGACATCTACGATGGTGTCAATACATTTCAGAACATTCAACCTCGTGACCATTCCGATGAGTTCACCCAAATGGTTATTGACTTTATTGGGTCAAACTATGAGGTATCTTGGAACTTCATACGCAAGTCTCCAAAGGGGCAGAAGGAGCCAAACTTCATCCACACTGATGAGATGATGGGCGACATTACCGCTATCCTGTACTTGAGCCGTCAGCATCCTGAAGAGGATGGGACTACCATTTACGGGGAAGACGGCAAGCCTTCATGTGTGATATATTCTAAGTTTAACCGGATGCTAATTTTTGATTCTAAGCTTCCGCATAGCAGAAATATATTTGAAAACTTTGGGCAAGACGATTCAAGTCGTCTCGTTCAAGTTGTATTTTTAAAGGAGAAAGATGAAAGATATTAAGTCAAGGATTGTTGAAGCAGGCTATCAAGCAGTCGAGCAGCTTATCAAAGTGGCAAAGGAAGATATTATCAAGCCTGACCCTGATGATGAGCTTGCTGCAGACAGGCTTAAGAATGCTGCAGCAACAAAGAAGCTTGCCATCTTTGATGCTTTTGAGATTCTAAATAAGATTGAGGCAGAGAGGGAAGCGCTTGAAATGCTTGAGAAAGGAATAAATAGAACAGATACAAAACAAGGATTTGCAGAACGAAGGTCTATATCGGGTCGTTAAGGACTATGTGCCTCAGAATGCCATATCAAAAAAGAACGGAATACGCTCTTGGAAGTACGGGTATAATGAGCAGTACGATATGGTGGTCATCTCCAAGACAGGACAAATTGGAGAGATTATCAATATCGCAGGGCTGATTATTGCCCTACCTCTTGCACCAAAAGAGTGTCTTCAAAGACACTCCACCAAGAGTGAACAATATTGGGAAAGGTTTGACCTACCCAAAGAGCTTGGCAAAATTCAATCTATCTTTCAATGGAACGAAATGCCTACTGAGTTTAAGGACAGATGGGTGGACTATATTGAGGATGAGTTTAACCGTAGGGAGAATGGCTTTTGGTTTATGAACAATGGGGTTCCCACTTATGTACCCGGGTCTCACTACATGTACTTACAATGGTCAAGTATTGATATAGGGTACCCTGACTTCAGGGAGGCGAACAGAATATTTTACATTTTTTGGGAGGCATGCAAGGCTGACCCTCGTAGCTTCGGGATGATATATCTGAAGATAAGACGTTCAGGGTTTTCCTTTATGTCTTCGTCAGAGTGCGTGAACATAGCCACGCTTGCCCGTGACTCAAGGGTTGGTATCCTGTCTAAGACGGGTGCTGATGCCAAGAAAATGTTCACAGATAAGGTTGTCCCTATCAATAGCAGGCTTCCGTTCTTTTTTCGTCCAATTATGGATGGTATGGACAAGCCTAAGACCGAGCTTGCTTATCGAGTACCTGCTTCAAAGATTACCAAGAAGAATATGAGCAACGCTTCAGAGAGTGAAGTAGACGGATTGGACACCACAATAGATTGGAAGAATACAGAAGATAACTCGTATGACGGTGAAAAGCTTTTGTTTCTTGCGCACGATGAGAGCGCAAAGTGGCTGAAGCCAAATAATATCCTGAATAATTGGAGGGTAACCAAGACCTGTCTTAGGGTAGGTAGCAAGATAATTGGCAAGTGCATGATGGGCTCCACCTCGAATGCGCTAAGTAAGGGTGGTGATAACTACAAAAAATTATACGAAGACTCCAACGTAGCTAATAGGAATGCTAATGGGCAGACCAAAAGTGGATTATATTCCTTGTTCATTCCTATGGAATGGAACATGGAAGGATTC
>Ga0255065_1000019_pt1 | contig 40433 bp, 29 predicted proteins | sample Colum_Cont_RepC__2_FD_188441 | JGI IMG/M metagenome (GOLD analysis project Ga0255065, IMG submission 188441) | Freshwater microbial communities from Columbia River, Oregon, United States - Colum_Cont_RepC_0h | ecosystem: Environmental > Aquatic > Freshwater > River | place: USA: Oregon...
CTTCCGGGGAAGCTCCGACGGCTTGGGCTCCCTCGAGGACCCGCTGCAGGGCCGGGGTCGACTGTTCGAGGGCCGGCAGTACTTGGCGGCGCACTAGGTTGACCAACGAAGCGGCCAAGGAAGGCGTTGGCTCCCAGCGTTCCCGCCGGACGCCTTTGGCTTTGACGGACAGGATCATCTCATGGTCTCGGAGGAACTTAAGTCCTTGACTGACAGAACCTTTACTCATTCCAAGCTTGGCCTGGATTTGGTCGAAATCCAGGGCGGTATCGGCCGCATAAAGCAGCGCGTAGATTTGGGCGACCGACCGCGGGACCCCCAAGATTCCAGCCATTTGGACGAAAAAGTCTCCCAGCTCGATCTCGTGCGGAGAAAGGCGTCGGGTATCTGGCCGGCGGGAGCGGCCAGCGGGTGGCTTCTTGGCGGGTGGCTTCATCGCGCGGCCTCGGGGCGGAGGGTGGCTATGTTTCAATAAAAATTGAACCTAGGCAAGGGGGTTCTGCTCTATTGGGGTAAATACCCTGCAAACCACGCTCAGTCATGCCCTTGCAAGCCGGGGGAGCCTCCCTACCCTACCCGCTACGATGCGACGACTTTCCCTCGCTTTCTGTGGCTGTGGCTCCCGCGCCCGCACCTACGCCGCCATCGCCGCCGGCATGGCCGACCGCTTCGCCCTCGTGGCCGCCGCCGACCCGGTCCCGGAGCGCGTCGCGGCGATCCGCGCCCACACCCAGGCCCCCGGGGACTTCCGCTCCTACGCCTCCGCCGAGGCGATGTTCGCCGCCGGCCGCCCCGCCGACGTGGTGGTGATCGGCACCCAAGATGCGCAGCACCGCGAGCATGCGATCCGGGCCATGGAGCTCGGGTGCGACCTGCTGCTCGAGAAGCCGATCGCCCACCGACTCGACGACACCCTGGCCGTCCGCGACGCCGCGCGGCGGCTCGGTCGCCGGGTCGTCGTGTGCCACGTGCTCCGTTACACGCCCTTCTACGCCCAGGTCCAGGCCTTGCTGCGGTCCGGCGCCATCGGCGAAATCGTTTCGGCGAACTTCATCGAGGGGGTCCAGCCCTGGCACCAAGCCCACTCTTTCGTGCGCGGCCATTGGTCGGTCGAGGCGAAGTCCTCCCCGATGATCCTCGCCAAGAGTTGCCATGACATGGACCTGCTGGCGTGGCTCATCGACCGGCCCTGCGAGACCATCGCCTCGTTCGGCAGCCGGACGTATTTCACCGCGGCCCGCGCCCCCGCGGGCGCGCCCGCCCGCTGCACCGATGGCTGTCCGGTGGCGGCGACCTGCCTTTACGACGCGCACCGTTACGCCCGCCCGGAAGGGCGGCGCTGGCTGGCGATGGTCCATGACCGCGCGAAGGAAGCGAGCGAGGCGGAGGTCTTCGCCTGGCTGCGGACGAGCCCGTGGGGCCGCTGCGTCTACCGCTGCGACAACGACGTGGTCGACCATCAGGTCATCGCCGCCCAGTTCGCCGGCCAGGTCACGGCGACGTTCACGATGACCGCGTTCGACGAAGGCCGTCACCTGGAGATCTTCGGGACGGAAGGGGTGCTGCGCGGCGGGGCCTTCGTGAAGAAGCAGCTCGGGTGCGACCTCGTGGTGACCCGGCATGGCTGGGACCAGCCGGCGGAGAAGATCGTGGTCGAGACCCCCGCGGTGGGCTATGCCGGCCATGGCGGCGGCGACTTCGGCCTCATGAGCACCCTGCATGCGGACCTGACCTGCCCGGACCCGGCGGGGATGCGCACCTCACTGGAGGTCTCCCTGCAGAGCCACCTCATGGCCTTCGCGGCCGAAGAATCCCGACGCTCCGGCCGGACCGTGACCTTGGCGGTCTGACGGTCGGCGGGAAAATTGTCCACCGTGGCGCCCCCTTGGGGATTCGAACCCCAGTTACTTCGATGAAAACGAGGTGTCCTGGACCGGGCTAGACGAAGGGGGCGGACGGTGGAAGAGCCGAAAGTAGGAATGAGGGCACGCTGGTCAAGGCTTTTGGCAGAACAAGAAAAAGGGCGGCAATCCGCCGGATTGCCGCCCCTCGGGGACGGGGAAAGCCCGTTTCTCCGTCAGAACCGCTTGCGGTAACTGAAGTTGACGCCCGTCCCGGTGCCTTGGTTCTTCTCGTAGGTCAGGCCCAGGCTGTAGGTCGTGTTTTCGTTCGGGCCGAAGTTGAGCGACGGCGCGAAGTAGTAACCCGAACCGCCCGTGACGCGCAGCGGGGAGGTGTAGCTCGTACCGTTGAGCGCGGAAGCTTCGCCGTTGGTGGCGGTGAAGTCGCTCGTCTCGCCGGAGCCCTGGTTGAGGTAACCGAGGTCGGCCGAGAGGCGGTAGCGCCAGGTGCCGTCGGCGGACTCCCACTGCTTGTGGAAGCCGACGCCGGCGCGGATCGAGGTCTGGGCGATGCTCTTCGCGGTGACCTGCAGGGCGTCGGCCTGACCAGTCTCGGCGAGGTCGTCGACATTGGTCGAGGAGACCTGGACGCCGAGGAAGGGCGTGGCGTAGGCGCCGACGGACTTCAGGGGGAAGACCGTGCCGAGGCGCGCCCAGCCGCCGAGGGTCGTGCCCGTCGGGGACGACGTGTTCGTCGCGCCCGGGGTGACGATGGAGTCGCGGGTAGCCTTGCCGGAGAGGTGACCCAAGGAGACGCCGACGTCGAGGGACATCAGGTCATTGAAGAACGTGGTGCCGGCGAAGACGTCCGCGCGGATGTCGTTGCCCTCGAACTTGGCGCTGGTGTCGCCGGAGGTGGTCACGCGGTTGGCGCCGAGGGTGAAGCCGTAGTTGGCGCCGCCGTCCGTCTGCCGGATCAGGCCCGCGTGGACGCCCATGAGGTTGCCCCTGGTCTTGAGTTCGCCCGAGGCGCCGAGGCGCAGCTGGCGGATGTCGGTGCCGACGAACCATTCGGAGTTGACGATGGACAGGCCGGAGCGGTCGAAGCGGCGCATCTCAAGTCGCTTGGCCAAGGTAGCCTCCGACGTGCGGAAGCCCTCGATCGACAGGGCGGCGACGGACGCCGCGCCGAGGGGCATCAGGTTGTTGATCGCGCCCTGCAGCTGGGCGTCGGTCATCAACGCCAGCTTGGAGCCGAGGAGGTTGAAGGTGGCGTTCGGCGTCGCCTGCCAGACGTCGTCGGCGGTGCCGAGGTTGCCGTCGACGCCGTTGCCGACGCGGACCATATCGACGCGGGCCAGGGTTTGGATGACGCCAATCAACGGCGCGGGCCCCTGGAAGGCGGCGTACTCGGCCGCGGTACGGACCGAGTAGACGGCGATCTCGTTGGCCAGCACCGGGACGCCGATGACGGGCGCCGTCGGGATTGAGAGCAGGTAGGGCTTCGGGGCGGCGCCGACCATGGTGATGGAGGCGGCGGGAATGACCGAGGTGTAATAGGAGGACGCAAGCGTGCTCGGGGTGATCGCGACCGAACCGGTCGGCGCCGCGGTGAGGGCGGCGCTGAGGCTCACGCCGGCGGCGCCGGTAACGGTGCCGGCGGGGACCGCGGTCAGGGTCGTGTTGATCGTGAAGCTGGTGTTGGCGTTGATGCCGGTGACAACGGAATTGGCCGGGAGCCCTCCGCCGGTCACGACTTGCCCGAGCACCAGGCCGGCGGTGTTGCCGGTCAGGACGGTCGAAGTGCCGATCGCGCCGCCCGTCGGGGTGATGGCGACCGACGGGACGACGGCGCTGACGGAGGTGCCGGCGGCCAGACCCGTTCCCGCGAGGCCATCGCCGACGCGGAGGCCGGTGAGGTTCGCGGTGGCGAGGAAGGACTGGCCGGAGACGCCGCCGGCGGTGGCGACGTTGGCCGGGGTGAGGCCCTTGAAGAGGACGTAGCGCTGGCCGGCCGGCAGGACGCCGGGGCCGAACTGCGAGAGCTCGATGCGGCCGGTGCCGCCGCCATTGAGGGCGGCCGAGCCGTAGAACTCGATCCGGTCGTTGAACGTGCCGTTCACGGCGGTGGCGGAAAGTTCCAACTGGTAGGTGCCGGTGTTGACGACGTCGCCCGTGACCGTGATGACGCCGGGCGAATAGCCCGGGGCCACGATACCGGCGTTGGTGAAGTTGGCGCGGGCGGCGAACGTTCCGAGGGTGGCGGAACCTTGGATACGCGAGGTCGCGTCCACGGTGATGCTGCCGGCGATGGCCACGTTGGGCGCGGCGGCGGTGCCGAGCTCCACCTTCGACTGGGCGGTCAGGCTGAGACCACCGGCGAAGCCACCGTCGATCGTGAGCAGGCCCGCGTTGGCCGAGCCGGTGACCTGGATCATGCCGGTGCCGCCGGAGCCGGCGAAGGCGCCGGTGGCGAGGGTCGCCGGGCTGCTGTCCTGCTGGATGTCGAGGAAACCACCCTTGAGGGTGATCGGGCGGTTGCCGAGGATGCTGCCGCCGGAAGCCTGGACGACGAAATGCCCGGCCTCGATCTCGTAGGAGGAGAAGACGGCCGCGGTGACGCTGGCGGTGCGGCCATCCAAGAAGCCCGCCCCGGTCTTGATGAAGCGACCGGCGCCGGCGACGCCGGTGACGGTGCCGTCGAAGACCTCGGGGGAGGCGAGCGTACCGCCGTCCGCGCGGACGGCGATGGAACCCTGGTCCGCGATCGTCGCCGAGCTCTTGGCCAGCGCGATCGATTCACCGCCGAAGGCGGCGCGGATCTCGAGGTGGCCCGCCTCGGCGACCGTCCCGACGGTCAAGGTATTGCTGAAGCCAAAGGCGCCGGAGCCCGGGAAGTTATTGGCGAAGAAGGGATTCAGGAAGCTCGCCCGGCCCGCGCCGACCAAGGTCAGGTTCGTGTCGACGTAGGAATAGACGTCGCCGAGCATGGTCGTGGAGACGGCTTGGCGCAGCGTGACGTTCTGGGACGATCCGACCGGCGCGTCGTTCAGGCCGCTGGCGAGGGTGAAGATGAACTCGCTGTCGGCGTCGCCGGAGACGGCGACCACGTTCGCCTGTCCGGCGCTGCGGAGGGTGACGTAACCGGTCAGGCCGAGGGCGGTCATGGTCGGCTGGGCGTCGAGGCGCACCACGGACCACCGGTTCGGGTCGGTGGGGCTGCCGGTCACGCTCAGTTCGAGGGTCGTCAGCGATCCGGCCGTCGCCGCGGAAACCTGGGTGCCGAGGGAGCGAAGGGTGCCGTTGCCCAATTGGATCCGGAAGGAAGCGCCGTTCGAGATGACCGCCGTCGCGAGGTCGGTGACGCCGCCGGTCGTCGCGCCCGAGCCGTTCACGCGGTCGTCGCGGACGACGAGCTTGCCGCCCTGCACGACGAAATTCGTCGCGGTGTTGTTCGCGCTCGTCAGCCGGACTTCGCCGGCCCCGGTCTTGAGGATGGTGCCGCCGACCGTCCCGGCGCCCGCGCCAGTGCTGGTGACCTGGCCCGCGTAGGTCCAGGCCGCCGTCGGGTCGTCGTTGTTGAAGCCGATGGTGGCGCCGTTGTCGACGGAGAGGTTGGCCGCGCCGAAACCGGCTTGGCTGCCGATCAAGGCACCCGCGTGGATGTTGATGGCGCCGATGGCGTTGGCCGTCCCGAGGCGCGCGAGGTTGAAGGCGCCGGTGCCGAGCTTCTCGATGGTGGCGCCGCCCGTGATGCGGCCGCTGTAGATCGCCGTGGTGGAGGGGGAGGCGTTGACCGTCAAGGTGCCGGACCCGTTGATCGTGGAGCTGGCGGCGCCGGTCACATTGGCCAGGTCCTGGCTGAAGTTGGCGACGTCGAGGGTGGTGTCGGCGCCGAGGTTGACCGCCGAAGCCGAGGCGAAGGCCGCCTCCGTGTTCACGCGGAGCGTGCCGCCGGTGAGGTTGACCGCGCCGGTCAGGGAGAGCGGCACGTTGAGCTCGAGCAAGCCGCCGCCGGTCTTCTCGAAGTTGCCCGCGCCCTTGATGTCGCCCTGCTGGAAGGCGATGTTTCCGTTGAGCGCCACCGCGGTCGGGGCGCTGAGCGTGAGGGTGGTCGCGCCGTCGATGGAGGCGATGGTGCCGAGCAGGCCCGCGAAACCTTGGACGGTGTTGTCGAAGACGCGCATGCCGACCCGAAGGTCCGCGGTCGAGGCGAGGGTGACGACGGCGCCGCCGGCCGTCGACGTGCCGGTGCGGATGTCCCAATCGCCGTAGGACTCGGCGCCGGTGATGGGTCCGTTGGCGACGGTGAGCGTGGGACGGTCGAGGGTCAGGGAGTTCGCGCCGACCGCGACGACCACGGAATTGGCGGCGAGGCCGGTGCCGGCGACGCGCTGGCCGACGTAGAAGCCGGCGCTGGCCGCGACCGGGACGATGGTGCCGGCGGCGAGCTGCGCGCCGGTGGTGGCGGCGACCTTGTCGGCGAAGGTGGCGCCGGCGGCGACGTTGATCACGCCGAAGTCGGTACCATCCGTGGGCAAGGCGTTGACGATGACCTTGCCGGCCTGCACGGACATCGTGCCCGTGGAGGTGAAGGTCCCCCCGATGGTGAGGGTGCCCGCCCCGGTCTTGGAGGTGTTGCCTGGACCGCTGATGGACCCGCTCCAGGCGAGGTCGTTCGGGGTGTTGAGCTGGAAGTTCGTGCCGGTGCGGACGTTGACGATGCCGCCGGTGATGGAGGACAGGTTGCCGGGGTTGAACTGGACCGAGCCCTCGACGATGTCGATGCGGCCGGTGGACCAACCGGTGGTCGTGTTGATCACGAGGGTGCCCGCGCCGAGCTTCTCGAAGCCGCCGATGCCGGTGATGGGACGGTCGAACGACTGCGCGCCGGAGTCGACGTTGATGGCCAGCCCGCCGAGGGCGCCGATGTTGATGCCGGAGGTGTTCGGCAGGGAGTCCCAGTTGACCTGGAGGACGCCGCCTTGGATGCTGGTGGCGCCGGAATAGGTGTTCACGCCCGCGAGGATGAGGCGCTCCGGACCGACCTTGGTGAGCCCGCCGGTACCCGTGATGTTGCCCCGGAAGGCCAAGACCTGCTGGTCGGTGACGGTGAGGACGCGGACGGTGCCGGTGGCCGCGGCGGTCAAGGTCTGGTCGAGGGTGACGATGTTACCGTTGATCGCGGTGATCTTGGCGCCGGCGGGGATGCCCGTACCGAGGAGGGTGCGGCCGACCGCGAGGCCCGTGACATCGGCCAAGGTGAGGGTGGTCCCGCCCTGGGCGCCGGAGACCACGGGCTTGGTGACCTGCTCGCCGAGCGCGGAAGCCAGGAAGCCGACGGTGTTCTCGCGGGACATGCCGGAGACGGGGAGGTTCGTGAGCGAACCCGCCGCCTGGGCGGTCAGGGGCGTGTCCAGCGTGAGGACGTTGCCGCTGATGCCGGTGATCACCGAACCCGGCGCGATGCCGGAGCGGATCGCCAAGGTGCCGGAACCGGGTGCCAGCAGGTTGGCGGAGAGGGTGACGGTGTTGCCGTTGATCGCCGCGATGGTGGCGCCGGTCGGGATGCCGGTGAGGGCGGTCAGCGTCCCGGTGGTGGCGGCGGTGGTGGTGGCGCTGAGCGAGATGACGTTGCCGGCGATCGCGGTGATGGTGGTGCCGGCGGGGATGCCGACGCCGGTGACCATCTGGCCCACGGCGAGGCCGGTGTTGTCGGCCACGGTGACGAAGCCGGCGTTGATGGCCCCGGGCACGAGGGACTTGCGGATGGCTTCGGAATAGACGGTCTGGCCGACCGCGAGTTCCGAGGCATTGGCCACGACCAGGGTCGGCTGGGAGGCCGTCAGGCTGCCCGAGGCGCGCGCGGTCAGGACGTTGCTGAGGGTGAGCGTGTTGCCGGCGATCCCCGCGATGGTGGTGCCGACCGGGATGCCCGTCGAGACGGTGAGCAGGCCGGAGGAAGCGGCGGTGAGCGCCGCGGAAAGCGTGACGACGTTGCCGGCGATCGCCTGGATGGTGGTGTTGGCCGGGATGCCGAGGCCGGTCACGGTCTGGCCGACCGCGAGGTTCAGCGCGTTGCCGACCGTGATGGTGGCGGGGAGCACGCCCGCGGCCGTCGAATTGTTGATGGGCTTGACGATGGCGATCGAGCCGACCGCCTGGCCCACCGACAGGTTGGTGACATCGGCCATGGTGATCGTGTTCGTCAGGGCCGTGCCGGCGCCGATCGGCCGGATGATGTAATCGCCGGAACCGACCGGGACCTCCGGGTCGATGCCGGTGATGGGCGAGCCGGCGCTGAGTCCGGCGACGCTGGTGAGGCTGATCGTGTTGGCGCCCGCGGCGCCCCACGGCAAGGTGATGTCGGCGTTGACCGTCGGGGTCGTCTGCAGGTAGTAGGCCGGGTTGGCGTCCGGCGAGGTGCCCGGGAAGTTGGTCAGGGCCGCGTTGAGCTGGGCGATCTGGTCGGTGGTCTTGCCCACGATCAGGGTGCCGCCGTTCAGGTTGATGGTCGAGCCGGCCTGGCCGAAGAGCGAACCGACGGTCTGGTTGCCGGTGGCGTTGAGGGAGGCGCCGGCGAGGAGGACGAGGCCGGCCGTGTTCTGGATGCTGTTCGCGCCGGTGAGGGCGAGGGCGCCCTGCTTGACGACGGTCGCGCCATAGTAGGAGTTCAGGCCCGAGAGGGTCAGGGTGCTGCCGCCCTGCTTGACGAGGTTGCCGGCGCCGGTGATCTTGCCCTGGTAGGTGGTGGCGGCGTTCTGGTTCAGGGTGATGCTGCCGCGGCCGAGCTCGATGCGGGTGTTCGCGTCGCCGCCGAGGTTGTTGACGCGCTGCGTGGTGTCGTTGAAGCGGATGGCCGTCTCGTAGCCCAGCCCGTTGTTGACGTTGTTGTCGCCGAGGCCCGAGGAGAGGGTGATCGAGGCGGCGTTCACGAACGTGTTGTCCTGGCCGAAGGAGAAGGCCAGCGTGATGCCGTTCTTGACGATGAGGTTGCCGAAGAAGAGGTCCTGGCGGTTGTAGACGTCGATCACGCCGAGCTGGCCGTTGCCGATCGTGACGCCGCCGGAGCGGAGGTTGACGATGTTGTCCGTCGGGGCCACGGTCAGGACGGAGCCGGCGGCCCCGTTGATCTGGGCGCGGAGCGTACCGGCGTTGTTCTGGACGATGGACAGGGTGCCGGCGCCGCCGAGCACGACGCGGCCGTAACCGAGGCTCTGCACGTTGGCGATGACCTTGCCGGCGTTGATGTCGATCTGGCCGATCGTGGAGCTGGTCCCCATCAGCGCGAGCGCGCCGACGCCCTGCTTCTCGAAGACGCCCTGGCCGCCGTTGATGCTGCCGGTGAACCAACCGTCGAGGTTCTCGTCCTGGATGACGACGAGCCGGGCGTTCGGGGACACGTCGATGCGGGAACCGGTCCCGGGACCCGCGTCCCAGAGGTTGGTGGCGATCTCCGAATAGAGGGCCTGGAGGTTGCGGATGGTCTGGTTGTTGCGGACCTCGAGGACGGGGGCGCCGCCGGTCGGGAGGTAGCCCGGGCGCCACTCGATGCCGAGCGCCGCGTCGGTGGCGAAATTGTACTGCGAAAGCGCGGTCTGCCCGTCCGGGGAGCCGCCGATGAGGTTGACCGAGGCGGCCTGGCGCAGGGCGAGGCCGTTGGGGTCGTTGAGGACGAGGTCGCCGCCGGCGATGAACACGTCGCCCGTGAGTCGGCTGCTGTTGAGGATGGTCAGCTGACCGGTACCCGACTTGTAGAGGCGACCCGCGCCGTCGATGCGGCCGATGGAGCCGACCATGCCGGCGTCGAAATGCGCGTTCAGGGCGTAGTCGGCGTCCTTGCCGACGTCCAAGACCGTGTTGACGTCCGTGCCCTCGTTGCCGTTCACGAAGTCGAGCAAAGTGCCGGCGTAGAGGTTATGGACGAAGTTCAGGCGGTAAAGCAGCGGCGCGGAGGGATTACCCAACTGGCTGTCGCCGAGCTGCGGGCCCTGGGCGACCACGTTGTAGGGGGTGTTCTGGAAGCTGAGCGTGGAGTTGCCCTGGACGATGACGGCCTTGGCGCCGACCATGCGCGACGTGAAGCCGACGGGGGCGTTGGTCCCGTACTCGGCCCAATGGTTGAGGTAACCGCTGACCACCAGCGAGCCCTGGTTGACGATCGCGATGCCCGAGAACGCGCCCTGGGAGCGCAGGTCGTTCGGGAGGTTCGAATTGTTGGTGAAGGTATTGTTGCCGAAATAGTTGATGTCCTTGAACGCGTCGTACTGGAGGGTGCCGCCGCCGGTCTTGATGAAGAGGGGCACCACGTCGGCGATCGTGACGTCGGTCACGGGGAACAGGACGGTGGACGTGAAGTCGTTGCTGAGCAGCTTGATCTGGGTGGTCGCGGCGACCTGCTGGTTGAGGACCAGCTGCGTCCGGACGGCCCCGACCGGCTGGCTGAGGTTCAGCGAGGTGACGGTGCGGGTCAGCTCCTGGATCTGCGTCGGGGTCGGCAGGCTGCCGGGGGCGCTGAGGTTGGAGAGGTTGACGATGCCCGTGACGGGGGCGCCGACGAGCACCTGCGCCGGATTGGACAGGGGCGCGGCGTAGTTGACGGTGACGTCGGCCCGGGCGAGGGGGGCGGCCGCGAGGGCGGCGGCCAGGACGAGGAAGCGGCGGGAGAGTTTCATTGCGGAAGGTACGGTGGGGAGGGACGATCAGAAGCGGCGGCGGTAGCCGGCCTGGAAGCCGGTCGTCTGGGTGGAACCGGCCTTCTCGAGCGACAGCGTCAGGTAGTACGCGGTGTCGGGATTCGGGCCGAAGGTGAAGGAAGGCACCAGGCGGAAACCGGAACCGGCGGCGACGTCGGTCTTGGTCGAGAAGGCGCCCACGCCGTCGAAGTTGGCGTCGATCTCGGCCGTCTTGCCGCCGCCGACTTCGGCGAAGGCCTCGAGGTCGAAGGCGAACTTGATCATCTGCCCCTCGTGGACCGAGAGCCACGCCATGCCGGTGCCGGTGGAGGCGCGGGCCGACGTGTAGGAGTAGGAACTGACGTCCAGCTTGGTGGGGTCGCCGGTCGTGTTGGTCTCCTTGAACGACTGGCCGCTGACGCGGACGAGGTCGAGGCCGACGAACGGGGTGAAGTTGACGCCGCCCTTGGTCGCCAGACCCGCGCCGAAGCGGGCGAAGGCGCCGTAGGACATCGCCGAAGGCGTGCCGCGCTGCGTCCCCATGAAGGTGACGCGGTCCGACGTGTTGTTGCTGTTGCCGACGGAGACGCCGGCGTCGAGGTAGAAGGTGTCGCGGCGTTCGCCCAGCATGCCCGAGAAGAAGGCGGTGGCGCGGTAGGCGTTGCCGGACACGGAGCCGGCGCCTTCCGCGAGCGTGCTCCGGGTCTGGGAGGCGCCGAGGGTGAAGCCGGCGACGGACCACGGGTTGAGGTCCTTGAGGTAGCCGCCAAGCAGGCCGGTGAGGGTGGAGTTGAACGGCGGGGCGCCCGCGCCGGAACCGCCCTGGAAGCGGGTCGACGTGGCCTCCACGAAGAACTCGTTGTAGTAGACGCTGTAACCGGCGCGGTCGTAGCGGCGCTGGTCGAGGCGACGCTGGAGGGCGTCGGTCTCGGCGCGCTGCTCGAGGGCGACGGTCGCCGGGATGGCCGCGAGCGAACCGGGCTGGAGCGAGCGGATCGAGGAAGCGAGCGTCGCGTCGCCCATGGTCATGAGGGTCGCGGCGAGTTGGCTGAGGTAGTTGGGGTCGGTCGCGACGGCGCTGGGCAGGAAGGTCGTGCCGCCGTTCTGGAGGGCGCCGCCGGCGCCGGTCTTGGTGATGCCTTGCAGGTAGGTGACGATGCCCGCGGCGACGCCGGGGATGGCGTAGCGGTCCGCGCCGCCGACGAAGTAGACGGCGTATTCGGACGGCGAGGTCTCGAGGCCGGGGAAGGAGCCGGCCGCGGCGGGCTGGACGATCAAGTAGCGGCCATTCGCGTCGGTGGTCGTGATGGCGTTCGCGGGCAGGAGATTGGCGAAGCTCTCGGCGACGGTGGGCGAGGCATCGACCGCGGTATCCTTGAAGAGGACGAAGCGGCGGCCGAAGGCCGGGGCCGCCGGGGTGGCCGGGGACGGCGCGGTCCAGCGGGCGATCACGAGGTTGCCGCCGTTCAGGTCGGCCACGCCGGAGAACTGGACGGAGTCGTTGAAGAGCTGGTTTGGGGCCGTCCCGGTCGGGGTGCCGGTCACCTCCATGTTGGCCGCGCCGGAGAGGGTGAAGTTGCCGGCGATGTTCTGCGTGCCGGGCGAATAGCCCGGGGCGAGCGTGGCGCCGGCACCGATGGTGAGGTTGCCGCCGATGTTCGCCGAACCGCTCAAGGTGGAACCATCGGTGATGGCGACGTTGCCGGCGATGTTGAGGAGCGGAACGCCGGCGCTGCCGAGCGCCAAGGAGGTGCCGCCGTCGGCGGTGACGTTGCCGCCGATGTCGCCGAGCACGGTGAGCGTGGCGAAGTCCGCCGGCAAGGTGGTCGGGTTGGTGGTCACGTTCAGGCTGCCGGAGCTGCCGACGACGGACTGGGACTGGAGCGTGCCGCCGGTCGCGGAGACCTCGACGGCGAGGATGCCGCCTTCGAGGCGGAGCGGCCGGCTATTGCCGGAAAGGTCGGGCAGGATCTTGCCGTCGACGTCGAGCGTCACGGCGAGCGTGCCCTCCTTGACGACGTACGCGGCGAAGACCTGGTCACGCAGCGTGGTGGTCGTGCCCGCGGTGAGGTCCAGCGTGCCGGCGCCCAGCTTGACCAACTCGGCGGCGCCGACGGCGCCGGTCACCACGCCCGTGTAGGCGGCGGTGACGCCGGTGTCGACCATCACGCCCAAGCGGGCGAGGCGGGCCGGGTTCAAGGTCGTATCCTTGATCAGGTCGATGGCCTTGGTGTTGGCGACATTCACGCCGAGCCCGCCGCCGAGGACGGTGACGGTGGTCGGGGTGGTGAGGCTGGGGGCGCCCGTGTAGCGGAACATCCCGGTACCCTTGAAGACGAGATCATCGGTGCCCTGCACGGCGCCGGCAAAGGCGCCGTCGATCGACTGCGTGAGGGTGAGCACGCGGCCGGCGCCGACGGAACCAATCTCCAGGACCGAGCCGACCGCGCCCGTGATGCCGGTGATGTCGGTCAGCGTGGATACGTCCAAGGTGACGTCCGCGCCCAGGTTGGTCGTGGCCACGCCCGGCTGGGCGAGGGCGAAGACCGTGCGATTCGTGGCGGCCACGTCGGAACGGAGGTCGAGGATGCCGCCGCCGCTGATCTGGCTGGAGGCCGGGTCGTTCAGGACGCCGATTTCACGGTCGCCGGCCAAGGCGATCCGGAAGGTCGCGCCGGCGGCGATGGTCGCGGTGAAGAGGTCCTGCGTGCCGCCGCGGGCGTCGGTCAGGCGAAGCTCGCCGGCCTCGATGTTGAAGCTCAGGTCATCGGCCGCGCCGGTCAGGGCGACGATGCCCGCGCCGGTCTTGCCGACGGTGCCGACGCCAAGCCCGGCCTGAACGACCTCGGCCGCGCGCACGGTGTTGTTGAAGGTCACGAGGTTGGCCTCGCCGGCGACCGCGTTGTTGAAGGCGACATTGCCGTTCGTGCCGACATAGAGGTCGGCCGAGGCGTAACCGGCGGTGGTGCCGACGAGCTTGCCGGCGATGACGACCACGTTGCCGAGGCTGTTGGCGCCCGCGGTGGGCGCGAGCGTGAGGGTGCCGGCGCCGGTCTTGAGGATGGTGCCGTCGGTCACGCCGGCGGCCTGCTGGAAGCGACCGAGGAAGCTGTAGTTGCCGGCCGGATCGACCTGCAGGCTGACCACCGAGTTGCCCGCGCCGAAGACGATTGTGGAGTCCGCGGAGCCCGTGAGGTTGCGGAAGGCCTGGTCGGTGCCGCCCAGGATGTTGAGGACGGAGGTGCCCTGCAGGTCGACCGCGGCGACGGCTTGGCCGACGACGGCGGGGTTGCCGAAAAGGTTGTCGAAACCGAGGTTCGTGCGGCCGGCGAGGGAGCGGTAGGTGCCGGAGAACGCCGTGGTCGGGTTGTTGAGGGTGAGCGTGCCGAGGCCTTCCTTGGCGATCACGCCGGCGCCGGCGAAGACGCCGGTGGCCGCGATCGTGTTGGCGACCTGGAGGGTGCCGGCGGCGGCCGCGGTGAGGTTCTGGCTGAGGGTCAGGGTCCGCGTGCCGGCGTTGATGCCGGTGATGGTCGTGCCCGCGGGGATGCCGGTGCCGACGACCACCTGGCCGTTGGCGAGCCCGGTCACGTCGGCGACGACGAGGCTATTGGTGTTGATGAGGCCGCTGGTGATGGCCTTGTCGAGCTGCACGTTCAGGCGCGCGGTCGCACCGGCGAGGACGTTGATGTCGCCCGTCGTCGCGCCGGCCCAACCGGTGCCGGCGAGGAGCGTACCCGTGCGCACCAAGGTGCCGCCGGTATGGGTCAGGGAACCGCCCGCGGTGATGGTCCGGGTGCCAGCCCGGACTTCGAGCTGACCGGCGCCGGAGACGGCGCCGTTGTAGGCGACGTCGGCGCCCGTGGTGAGGACGAGGTGGGCGGGGAGATCGAGGTTGCCCGCGGCGGCGGCCGTCAGGTTGGAGCTCAGGCGGACGCCGGCGGCGCCCGTCACGAGGCCTGCGGCGTCGACGGCGAGCGGGTTGCTGATCGTGAAGCTGGTGTTGGCGGCGATGGCGGTGATGACGGAGCCGGCTGGGATGCCGGTGCCCGTGACGACCTGGCCGACGGCGAGGCCGGCGGTGTTGGCCGTGGTGATGACGTTCTGGCCCGCGAGGCCGCCGGTGGCCGTGGCCGAGCCCGCGGCGAGGACCGCGGTGATGGTCGTGCCGACGGGCACGCCTGTGCCCAGGACGGTCTGGCCGATCGCCAAGCCGGCCACGTCGGCGAGGGCGACACTGTTCGAGCCGCTGGCGCCGCTGACGATCGCCTTCGACGCTTCGAGGCCGATGACGGCCGCGCCATTGGTGGCGAGGGCGGCCATCTCCAGCCAGCCGGCCGCGACGGTGGTCGTGCCGGTGTAGGGCGTCTGGCCGGCGACCGTGCCGGGCGCGAGGACGAGGTAGCCCGACCCGCGCTTGATGAAGCTGCCGGAGCCGACGATCGGCGTCGTGAAGGTCCGCTTGGGGGCGTCGGCGACGGCATCATAGGTGCCGTTGACGGTGACGGCGAGCACGCCCGGGGCGGTCGTCTGGAAATACTGGACGTTGGGGAGCGGCGAGAGGGCGGAGCCGCCGTCCCAGATGAGGTTGAGGGCGCCGCCGGCGATCTCGACGATGCCGGTGAAGCCGGGGCTCGAGCCGCCGAAATTCAGGTCCTCGTTGCCGACCTTGATGAGCGTGCCGGAGCCGACGAGTTGGCCGTCGAAGGAGCGGGTCGCCGCGAAGGCGAGCGTACCCGCGGCGGTCGGCGCGACGTAGCTGCCGATGTTCGTCCCGATGGCGACGCGGCTGAGGTACAGCGAGGTCAGCTCGGGCATCGCCATGCCGCCGGTGTAGAGTCGGTTGAGCTCGGCCGCGCTGAGCGAGAGGGCGGAGACGTCGATCGAACGCGTCCGGAGGACGGAATAGGTGTCGTTCAGGGCCGCGCCGATCAACGGGGCGCTGAGGAGGACGCCTTCCCGGCCGGTAAGGGCGCCGCTGGCGTTGGCGGCGAGCGGCTTGCTGAGGGTGAGGCTGTTGCCGTTGATGGCGGTGATGACCGTATCGGCGGCGAGGCCGGTACCGGCGACGAGCTGGCCGACGGTGAAGCCGGTGGCGTTGGTCGTGGGCAGGACGGAAAGGCCTGCGGCGACGATACCCGACACGCTGGTGGTGGCGCCGGCGATGACCTGGGTGACGTAGGCGTCGGCCGGCAGGGAGGCGCCCACGGCGCCGATGCGCTGGCCGACGGAGACCCCGGCGACGCTGCTGAGCGCGAGCGACGTGGAGCCGACCTCGCCCGCGGTCCCGAAGGCCTGGACCGGCGCCGGAGAATTGGCGAGGAGGGGATTGAACTGGGTCGTGGTGCCGAGGTAGTCGGCGAGCAGCGGGTTGGAGCCGGACAGCTCGGTCGCGAGCAGGGCCGCGCGGGCGGCCGTGTAGCCGACGGTCAGGTTGCCGGTGCCGAGGTTGAGCACCGAGCCGGCGGAGCCGAAGAGGGCGCCGACGACCTGGGATCGGTTCACGTTGTCGTAGGTGCCGCCGCCCACCAGCACGAGGGCCGAGGTGTTGGGGGTGGCGTTCGCGGTGCCGGCGATCAGGGCGCCGCCGGGACGGACGATGGTGGCGCCGTAGTAGGCCGACTTGAAGAGGTTCGTGCCGGTGGTGCCGGCCAGGGTGAAGCTGGCGGAGCCCTGCTTGATGAGACTGCCGACGCCGGTGATCGAGCCGCTGTACGTCAGGACCGCGTTCTGCTCCAGCGTGATGTCGCCGCGGCCGAGCTCGACCTTGGCGGAATCGTTGCCGGCGAGGTTGCGGATGAGCTGGTTCGTGTCGCCGAAGGAGAGCTTGGTCTCGCGGCTGGAGGCCGAGTCGAGGGTGATCGAGGCGGCGTTGATGAAGGTGTTGTTCCGGCCGCCCGTGAAGGAAAGGTCGACGCCGTCGTTGACCAGGATGTTGCCGAAGAACTGGTCCTGACCGTTGATCACGTTGACTTCGCCCGGGTCGAGGCCGGGGTTGACCTGGATGCCGGCGCCGCTGCCGTTGTCGATCACCGCCGAGGCGAGGAGCTTGAGGGTCGAGCCCGCGGTGCCCGCCAGGTTGGCCGAGAGGGTGCCCGCGTTGTTCTGCAGGATGGCGAAGGTGCCGCCGTTACCGATCAGGACCTGCTTCTGGCCGAGGCCCTGGACGTTGGCGATGAAGGTGCCGCCCTGGATCTCGGTGAAGTCGTAGGAGGAACCGCCGGAGAGCAGGAGGACGAGGGTGCCCGCGCCGGTCTTGATGATGCGGCCGCCCGGGACGTTGTTGACCGTGTCGAAGCCGAAGATGTTGCCGCTGTAGTAGCCGTCGCGGCCCGCATCCTGGTTGATGGTGAGGGTGTGGCCGTCGAGCCGCAGGGTGCCCCCGAAGCCGGTGCCGGCGATCACGAGCTCGCCCTTGTTGTTCACGTCGGCGGCGGTGCGCACGGCGTCCACGGCGGTGTAGACCTCGCCCGAATTGCCGGTGCTGATGTTCGTCGTGCCCTTGGACCGGAGGGCGAAGTCGGCCTGGAAATTGCGGACCGTCTGGTCGTTGCGGAGGATGACCTCGGCGCCCGTGCGGGAGTACGAGATGAACTGGCCGGCGCCGTCGCGCTCGACGGTCAAGGTCCCGGTGTCCGGGAAGAGCGCGGGGCGGTAGTCCCAGCGGAAGTAGTTGTTCGAGTTGGAGGCGACCTGCGCGTAGCGGATGTCCGCGCCGCGGCGGGAAAGGCCGAGCGAAGCTTCCGTCTGCTGGGAGCCGTTGAAGTCGGCGGCGTCCTGCGTGCCGGCGATGTTGAAGGAACTGCTGTTGGCGAAGGTGAGGCCGGTGGCCGACTCCAGGATGATCGTGCCGCCCGCGGCGATGAAGTCGCCCGTCATCCGCGAGTCGTTGAGGACGCGGAGGGTGCCGGCGCCCGTCTTGATGACCTTGCCGCCCCCGGCGAGGGTGCCGACGGAGCCGACGAAGTCCTGGTCGATGTGGATGCCGAGGCGGTAGGTCGCGTCGGGGCCGGTGGTGACGGTGGTCTGGAACTGGTCGTTGTTGTCGCCGGCCTGGAGGTTGCGGGCGAAGTTGAGGCGCAGCTCGCCGACCTGCGCGGCGGTGTTGGTGAAGCTGAGTTCGGCCGAGCCGTTGAGCACGATGCCGCTCACGCCGGTCATGCGCTTGGCCAAGGCGTAGGCGATGCTGTCGCGGTCGCCGGCGTTGGGGGAGATGTTGGCGACGAGGGCGGGGATTTCGACCGGGGCGAGGATCTGGCTCTCCACGCGGGCGCCGTAGTCGTGCCACATGTTGAGGTAGCCGCTGACCATGAGCAGGCCGGCGTCGACTTGGACGCGGCCCTGCAGGCCGGAGAGGCGCCCGTTGTTCGACGAGGCAGGCACCGCGCCGACGACGGTCGGCATGAGGTCGATGGGCCGGGTACCGTAGATGTTGTTCGTGCCGGGGTTGGAGAGGGCGAAGCCGAACGGCGTCTGGATGTAGGAATACGGCAGGGCGACGTTGTTGTTGGTGTAGCCGAACATGCGGCCGGCGCTGCCCTGGTACTGCAGCACGCCGCCACCCGTCTTGAGCAAGTCGCCGTTGCCGCTGAAGGCGCCGGAGATCGTCGAGGCGACCAGATTCTCGAGGATGGCGACCGTCCCCGCGTTGGTGACGGTGATGCGGTCGGCCGTGGTGGCGTTGCGCAGGACGACGAAGGGCTTCGGGTCCGTGGCGAGCGCCGGCGTGGCGGTCGTGAACGTGACGGCCCCGAGCTGCAGGGTGCCGTTCGGGGTGGTGAGGTAAGGGGCCACCGCGGGCGTGCGGGACAGGTCGATGTCCGTGAAGTTGGCGGCCGTGGGCTCGGCGGTCACCGCGGTGTTGAACGCGCCGGGCAGCAGGCGGTAGCCGCTCGTGAAGAAGCGCAACGTCTGGGACTGGCTCGAGACATTGCCGGAATCGTAGAGGATATCGATGGTTTGCGTCGGGTAGACGCCGTTGGGGTCGCCGCCGAGCACCGGGCCGGCGTAGTTGAAGGTCAAAGTGGCGGTGTTGGTCAGCCGGGCGCCGTTGACTAAAGGCGGGGTGAGGGGATTCAGGGAGGTCGCGCTCCAGTAGTTGTGGGCCGGCGCGCCGGTCCAGCGATCCCAAGTGCCCGAGCCACCCAAGGCGGGCCCCACCCAAGTCGCGCCCGTGACGTTTTGTTGGGCCTGGGCGAGGCTTGCGGTGGCAAGCATAGCGGCGGCCACCAACAGAGTTTTAGAGATCCGCATGGTGTGGTGGGGCGAGGGGTTAAATGGAGCGTTGGGTATCCTATTTAGGGCCATGGGAGTCAACCACTGAACCCCCCGCTCATGAGTAGGTTACCCTCCATCCTAGCCCCGATTGAAACCACCGTTCGCACCCGCGGAGGAGCCAAGCGGGAGGCCTTCAGCGGCCAAAGAGACTCCGGTCTTCGATCGGGTCGCGGGACTTCATTGAGCCCTTCTTGCCAGCTTGCTCGGCGAGGGCGCATCCGCCCCAGGCCGCGGAACTGATAAATATGCCTAAAAATAGGCAAATTTTCCACTTGGCGGTGCGACTGTTACGCTCGATAACTGTCATTTGTTATAAATTAAGGTGCTTTTAAACGCTTGGCAACACCCCCCTGTTTTTTACATCTGTAATCACCCCCTAGTCTTACCCCCTCCCTTTTCTGCATGAGCCCCAAGCAGAAACCTCTCGTGGTCATCATTGAAGATGAACGAGGCCTCGCCGCCTTGCTCACCGAACAATTGGAGACCGCCGGCTTCGTCACCCAAGTCTTCCACAAAGGCGCCACCGCGCTGAAATTCATCGGGGAGAACCATGTCCATCTGGTCCTGCTCAACCCGGCCCTGCCCGACGTCGATGGCTGGGAGCTCCTGCAGTCGATCCGGCGGATGACGCTCGGCCCGGCGGTCATCTTCCTCTCCGGCCTGAAGTTGCCGGGCCAGGCCGCGCGGGCGCTGGACCTTGGGGCCGACGACTTCGTCGCCAAGCCGCACGACCAGGACGAGCTCATCGCGCGCATCCACGCCGTGCTCCGGCGCAGCGAGACGGCGGGCGACAGCCGCCTGACGCGCAACGCCGACCTCGCGACGGGCGTCTTCCTGTTCAATGGCGCGGAAGTGCACCCGGAGCGCCTGGAGCTCGTCTTCGGCCCGAACAAGAAGTGCAAGCTCGGCCGCAAGGAACTCGGCATCCTCTACCACCTGCACGCCAATCCAGGCGTCATCATCAGCCGCCACAGCCTGATCCACGCGGTCTGGGGCGTGCACGCCGACGTCCGCAGCCGGTCCCTCGACCAGTACATCGCCAAGATCCGCGACGCCTTCGCCGGCTTCGGCCGCGACCTCGACTGCTTCCGCACGATCCACGGCATCGGCTACTGGTATGAACCGGCCCCGGCCGCCGAACGGGACGGAAAAAAGTCCCGTCGGGCTTGATTAACCCGGATTAGCCGCACAATGGGGGCACGATGAAGATCAAGTGCTACCTCAAACCCAGCTGCGGCTGGAGCAACGGCGTCCGCGCCATCATGAAGAAGTACGCCTTGGCCTACGAGGACGTGGACATCATCAACGTCCCGGCGAACTACGCCGAGATGGTCGAGCGCACCGGGCAGCGCCTCTCGCCCTGCGTCGAGATCGATGGGCAGATGCTGGCCGACGTCTCGGGCGCCGAAGTCGAGCAGTACCTGCTCGCGAAAGGCCTCGTGCAGCCGAACGACGTCGCCCCGACGGTGCCGACGGATGCCCCGTGCACGGACGCCGAGCACGAGAAGATGAAGGTGAAGACGATCCGGTTCTTCTGAGCGTGTAAGCGCCAAGGTATTCGCGAATAGCGGATGGCGGATGGCGGATGGCGAATAGCGGATGGCGGTTAGAGGTTGGCGGTTGGCGGTTGGTCAGCACAGGCTGTCCAGTTGACCCGTTGACATGCGGGCAAGGCAGGCAGTTTCAGCGGACTGAATGAAAGGGGCTCGGCTCGGGTGGCGGGTGACAGCCCCAGGTGACAGCTGGAGGGGTCTGCGTTCCCGAACCGCCAACCCCCAACCGCTAACCCCTAAAACCTTCTACGCTCCCTTCCCCGCCGCGAAATCGGCCAAGGAATCGGCGACCCACTGGCGCTGCTCGCCGGTGAGCTCGGGGAAGATCGGGATGCTGAGGACTTCGCCGGCGAGCCGCTCGGAGACGGGCACGCTGTCGAAGCCGCGATACTTCTGGTCGACGAAGCACTGCTGACGGTGGAGCGGGATCGGGTAGTAGATCTCACAGCCGATCTTGCGCTCCGTGAGGAAGGCCTTGAGCGCATCGCGGCGGCCACCGGTGACGCGCAGCGTGAACTGGTTCCAGATGCCCTGGCCGGAGAAGTCGACCGGCAGCAGGATCTTCGCGGCCGGGTCGGCGCCGGGACGGTTCTCGGCGATGCCGGCGACGCCCTTGAGGGCGCCATGGTAGAAGTGGGCGTTGCCCGCGCGCGCGCAGTTATACTCCGGGAGATGCGGGAGCTTGAGGTGCAGCAGGGCCGCCTGGAGGGGATCCATGCGGAAGTTGGCGCCCACCTCGCGGTGGAAATACTTCGGCTGCATGCCGTGGACGCGGAGGATGCGGGCCCGCTCGGCGAGGGCGTCATCCTGCGTGGTGACCAGGCCCGAGTCGCCCATGCCGCCGAGGTTCTTCGAGGGGAAGAAGCTCGTCGCGCCGAAGTCGCCGGACGACATCGTCGCGCGTCCCTTCCAGCGGGCGCCCATCGACTGAGCGGCGTCCTCGATGACGCGGAGGCGATGCTTGGCGGCGAAGGCCTGCAGGGCGTCGAGGTCGCCGGACTGGCCGAAGAGGTGCACCGGCATGATCGCGCGGGTGCGCGGGCCGACCTTCCGGGCGGCGTCCTCCAGGTCGAGGTTGAAGTGGTGCGGATTGACGTCGACCCAGACCGGGGTGGCGCCGAGGCGGGCGACGGAACCGGCGGTCGCGAAGAAGGTGAACGACGGGAGCAGGACTTCGTCGCCCTCGCCGACGTCGAGCGCCATGAGCGCGAGCAGCAACGCGTCGGTCCCCGAGGAGACGCCGAGCGCATGCTTCACGCCGAGGAACGCCGCGCAGTCCTTCTCGAAGGCCTCGAGCCGCGGGCCCATGATGAACTGGTTGGAGCGGAGGACGTCGCGGAAGGCGGCCTCGAACTGCGCTTCGAGGGCGCGATTCTGCGGACCGAGATCAAGGAGCGGGACGTTCGTCATGGCGCGGTTGGCTTCTCCCACCGTCGGCCCGCACGGGCAACATCATTCAGCCGTCCGGCGGGCGCGCCAGACGAGCCAGAGCCCGGCCGCGGCGAGCGGCAACGTCCAGAACTGCCCGGCCGTCAGCCCGAGGATGTGGCCATCCTCGGCTTCGCGGAAGGCCTCGCAGGCGATGCGCGCGACGGCGTAGAGGAGCAGGAATTCGCCGGCCAGGCGTCCGGGCGGGAGCCGGCGCGGGTAGCGGAGCAGCACCCAGACCAGCGGCAGCAGGCCCTCGCCGAACGCTTCGTACAATTGCGAGGGGTGGCGGGGCGTCGGCCCATCGTGCGGGAAGATCACCGCCCACGGCACGTCGGTCGTCCGGCCGACCAGCTCGGCGTTCACGAAATTGGCGAGCCGACCGAAGAAGATGCCCGCGGGCGCGAGGGCGCAGAGGAGGTCGCCGACGGCGAGGAAGGGGACGCCGCGGCGGCGCGCGTACCAGAGGCCGGCGAGCAACACGCCGAGGAAGCCGCCATGGCTGGCCATGCCGCCTTTCCAGACCTGGAAGACCATCAGGGGATCGGCGACGAACTGGTCGCGCGCGTAGAGGAGCACATGGCCGAGCCGGCCGCCGGCGAGGACGCCGACCATCACCGCCGTCACGAGGGTGGATTCGTCGGCGGCGTGGCGGACGGGCGCCAAGCCTTGGCGGCGCCACCGGCCCAGGAGCCCGGCGGCGGCGAGGAAGCCGGCCGCGTACGCGAGTCCGTACCAATGGACGCCGCGCAGGCCCCAACTGGCGGGGAAATGGATCGCGACCGGGTCGAGGTCGTGGACCCAGGCGCCGAGCGCCGGGCCGATCATGGCGTCGGCTTCGCCGGCCCTTCGCCGGCGCCCTTGCGCCCGAGGCGGTGACCGCGCTGGCGGGCGAGCTCGCGCATGTCCGGGTGCGGGTCGTCCTTCTCGTAGATCTCGACGCCGAGCAGGGACTCGAAGATGTCCTCGAGGGTGATCACGCCGGCGAAGGCGCCGAATTCGTCGACCACCACCGCGAGCTGCTGGTGGTTGCGGACGAGGTCGTGCAGGGCGTCCGAGAGGTTCGCGTTCTCGGGGACGATGTGCGCCTTGCCCATGAGCTCGCGGACCTTGGTGGCGTGGCGATCCTCGCCGGCGGCCTTGAGGAGGTCGCGGCGGCGGACGAGGCCGATGATGCGGTCCGGGTTCTTCTCCCAGACCGGCAGACGCCCGTGCGGGACGTTCGGGTAGAGCCGCAGCACGTCGGCGACGGTGAGGTCCGCGTCCAGCGCGGTGACGACCGGGCGGGGGGTCAGGACCTGGGAGACCGGGATGTCGTCGAGGCGGACGGCGTTGGCGACGAGGTTGCTCTCGGCCTGCGTGATCTTGCCCTCGCGGGCGGCGGCGCGCGCGAGGCTCCCGATGTCGGCGTCCGCCTGGTCGACGCCGGTCTCGGCGGGCGGCGCCAGCGAGTCGTGCAGCTTGCCGAAGCTCCGGAGGATCGAGGCGGCGCCGCGGACGAGGGAAAGCGTGGGGGCGATGCGCGGGGCGAGGGCGACGCGGAAATGGATGCCGACCTTGCGCGGGAGCATCACCGTCAACCACGCCATGAAGAACGAGATGGCCACGATCGCGAGGGCGGCCCCGGCGAGGTGCGCCCCGCCCGCGAAGGCGTCGGGGAGGAGCCGCCCGCCGACGAGGATGCCGCCCAGGAGCGCGCTCATGCCGACGAAGGCGGCGATCAGGACCTCGAAGGCGGCGAGGGTGTTGCCCTGGTCCCCGCGGCTGCGCTCCAGGGAGACGGCCGCCTGGGCGTCCCGGCGGCGCAGGTCCTCGAGCTCCGCATGGGAAAGGGCGCCGACGGTGCCGGACACGAGGGAGATGGTGGCGGCCGCCCCGTTGAGGAGGACGAAGACGGGCCAGAGGATCCAATGGTCCATGCGAAACCAAGCCCTAGGGCGGTTTGCCCCGATTGGCGAGGGAGAATCCCGGCGTTGACCGACCGCGGAAGCTGGGGAACACTCGCCCCATGACCCCCCGCGAACAGAAGCTGGCCTCGGCGCTGGCCGTCTTCCTGACCGCCGCCCTGCCCGCCGCCGCGGGGGCCATCGCCTTCCGCGCGCAGCCCGTGCTGCTGACGCTGATCGCCAGCGAGCCCAGCGCGATCTCGGCGCTGACCAACCTCTTCTACAACCACTTCACCGCGGCGCTCGTCAGCCTGTTCGCCCTCGGCCTCCTGACCACGGTCATCGCCTTCCGGGCCTTCCGCCGGGCGGAGGCGGAGCCCACCCAGACCCTGACGCAGCTGCTCGTCACCGTCAGCCTCTCCGCGTTGCTCAGCGTGGCCTTCCTCGCGCTCTTCATCCTCGCGAGCGCCCTGCCCCTCTACAGCAGGCTGACGCAGCGCTGAGTCCGCCACGCGGCCAGCGCGGTCAGCAGGGGCCGAGCGGCGGCGGGATCGCCGGACCAGAGCGGGCGGCCGGAGGCGTCGTCCCAGCGCGACACCGCGGCGGCGCCGCCCGGCAACGTCGAACGCAGCACGAGGATGGCGTCGGCGCGGTGCGGCACGCCCGCCGCGACCTCGCGCACGGGCAGGGCGGCGCAGCGGAGCAGCTGACCGAGCGCCGTGCCCGGCAGGCGACCCGTGGAGGCGGCCGGGACGCATAACGCCCCGTCGTCGACCCAGGCCAGGCTCGAGCGGGAGGCTTCGCTGACGTGGCCGCGCGCGTCGAACTGCACGCCTTCGACGCCGGCGCCTTCGCCCAGCGAACGCAGCTCGAGGGAGGCGGCCAGCGAGTTCGCCCACGGCGCGGATTTCGGACGCGGAAGCCACTCCGGTTCGTCGCGCACGGTGAGGAGCGAACGCAGGCGGAAGACGTCGGGCGACGGGAGCAGGGCGCGCAGGCCGAGTTCCTCGAAGTCCGGGCCGACGACGAGGCGCAGCACGCCCTCGCGCCCGTCCAGGAGGCGGAGCGCCGCCCGCCAGGCGGTGAGGTCGCCGGCGGCGAGCGGTCCGGCCGCGAGCCCCGCGTGGTCCAGGCCGGCGCGGAGTCGCGCGAGATGGTCGTCGAGGCAGGCGACCACGCCGTCGCGGAGGGCGAGCGTCTCGAAGAAGGCCGCGCCCGCCGGAAAACTGCCCGGCGTGGCGTCGCCCGCGGCGAGGACGCCGTTGCGGCAGACGCGGCTCATGGGAGGGCCGCCCGCGCGGCGGCGAGGAGCGGGGCCTGCGCCTTGCGCCAGGACTCGGCATGCTCCCGGCGCGGCTGCGAATCCGCGACCACGCCGGCGCCGGCCTGGACGAAGGCGCGGCCCTCGGCGGTCCAGAGCGAGCGGATGATGATGTTGAGGCAGAGGTCGCCGGAGGCGCCGATCCAGCCGAACGAACCCGTGTAGAAGGCGCGCGCGACGGGCTCGAGCTCCGCGATGACCTGCATCGTCCGCACCTTGGGGGCGCCGGTGATCGTGCCGCCCGGGAAGAGCGCGCGGATGACGTCCGCCGGCGTGGCGCCGCCGGCGAGGTCGCCCTCGACCTGCGAGACGAGGTGCATCACGTGCGAGTAGCGCTCGACCGCCATGAATTCGGGGACGCGCACGGTGCCCGGGGCCGACACGCGGCCGACGTCGTTGCGCAGGAGGTCGACGAGCATGAGGTGCTCCGCGCGCTCCTTGGTGTCGCCCGCGAGCTCCCGCGCCCAGGCGAGGTCCGCCGCCTCATCCGCGCCGCGCGGACGCGTGCCCGCGATCGGCCGGGAGGTGACGCGCCCGGCGTCGACCGCGACGAGCAATTCGGGCGAGCCGCACGCGAGGGCCGCGCCCGGCAGCCGCGCGAACCCCATGTAGGGCGACGGGTTGCCGGCGCGCATCGCCTCGTAGGCCGCGAGCGGATCGACCGCCGGCACCTCCAACCGCGTCGAAAGGTTGACCTGGTAGGTGTCGCCCGCGGCGATGTAGGCCTGCGCGCGTTCCACGGCGCGCACGAACGCGGGTTCGTCGAGGGACGCGCGCAGCGGGACCGCCGGCGCGGCGGACGCGGGGGCGGACGCGGGGGGCGTCGCCACGGCGCGGAACCACGCCGCGGCGAGGGCTTGCGCCCGCGCCCGCGCGGCGCGATGCGCCGAAGCCCCGCCACCGGCGGCGAGGACGACGACCGTGAGCCGGCCCGTCGCGGCGTCGTGCACCAGGGCTTCGGAAGCGTCGAGCAAGGTGAGGAGCGGCACCTCCGGATCGGCGGGCGCCGCGGAGACCGGCTCGAATTGCGTCGCCAGTTCGTACGCGAGCGCGGCGATGAAGCCGCCCTGGAAGGCCGGCCAGCCCGGCAGGCGGGGGGCGCGCACTTCGCGCGACCAACGCCGCAGGAAATCCAAAGGCCGCTCCGTCGGTTCCTCGTGGGCGCCCGCTTCGTTGGCGACGACGACCCGGCCCCCCGCGTGGAAAGCCAGGGCGCGGGGCGCGTGCGGGACGACGATCGTGAGGCTGCCCGTCCGGCCGCTTTCGAGGACCGCATGGAAACGGCCCGAGAAGAGCGGCGACCAACGGGCGGGCAGCGTCGGCGCCGCGTAGGCCGCCAGGTAGGGGAAGTGCGTCCAGCCCTCGCCGGTCGCGGCCCAATCGGCCACGGTCGTCTCCGCGAGGATTTCGGGGGTGGCGCTCACTTGGGGAGATTCAACAGGTAGTGGGAAAAGTCCGGCCCACCGAGGATCGTCCGCACGCGTTCCACCGAGAGCCCGTAGACGCGGAGGTCCTGCCGGGAGCCCTTCGAGACGACCGTGACGCGGAGCGCGCCCGTGATCGGGACGACCTTGATCGAGAAGGTGCGGGCGCCGAGGCCGGCGGTGATGACGCCGCGGGAGACGCGCCCATGGCGCTCCAAGGCTTCGGCGACGGGACGGGCGGCGTCGGTCAACGTCGTGTGGGTCCCCGCCCTGCCCCGGCCGGCCGCCATGTTCAGGCGATCTCCCAGCGGTAGGGATGCTTCGAAAGCAGCTCGCACCCCTGGGCGGTGATCACGACGCAATCCTCGAAGCGGCAACCGCCGATGCCGGGGTAATACAGCCCGGGCTCGACGGTGATGGCGTTGCCGGCCTGCAGCGGCGCGGGATTGCGCAAGGACAGGTAAGGCTCCTCGTGGATGTCGTAGCCCAAGCCATGGCCGGAGCCATGGAAGAAGCCGACATACGTGCCCTTCACCGGACCGGTGTGGTAACCGAGCGACTGGAAGTAATCGACGGGGATGCGGTGGATTTCCGCCCCGGTCTTGCCGGCCCGCAGGGCCTTGATCATGCGGCCGTGGGCTTCCTTGACGGCGGTGACCATCCGGCGCTGCTCCGGCGTCGCCTTGCCCTTGAGGTAGGTCCGGGTCATGTCGCCGTAGTTCCACGACGCGCGGTCGCGCGGGAAGATGTCGAGCACGATGAGCTGGCCGGCGTAGATGGGGCCCGAGCCTTGGCAATGGCAGTCGACCGCCTGGTCGCCCGGCGCGCAGATCAGCCCGGTGTCGCACAGGCCGCCGGCGCGGAGGACCGCGGCCTGCACCTCGTCCTGCAGGATCTCGGCGGTGAGCGTCGCGCCCTTCCAGATGAGCTTGCCCTTCTTGTCGGGCTTGGACTCCGCGAGGGCCTTTTCCACGGCCTTGAAGCCGGCGCAGGCGGCGCGGTTGCCGGCGCGGATGCCCGCCAGTTCGGCCTTGGACTTGACCCAGCGGGTCGGGAACAGCGCGCCGGCGACGGGCGTCAGCTCGAGGCCCAGCTCGCCGAGGCGGACGAAGAGGCCGGCGGGGAAATCCGCGGGGACGCGGAAGCGATGCACGCCGCGCTGTACCGCCGCGAACACGATCGCGTCGGGCACGCCGGCGGTCGGGTTGGTCTTGCGCAGGTCGTTGATGATCTCGGTGAGATTGAGGACCTCGTCGAAGCCCGACTCCTGCTTGGCGCGGCCGACCTCGAGGAGGGGGAGCAGGCCGACCTTCCGTCCGCCCACGCTGAACGCGGGGAAGGGGTCGGAAGCGTGGAAACCCGAGAACCACCGCAGGTCGGCGTTCTTGGTCGGGGTCGCCATGAGCAGGACGTCGGTCGCGGGCGAGGTCTTGCGGGCGGAGGTCTGGGGGCGGGCCATGCGGAGCACGATGACGAAGGACGGCGGGCGGTGAAGCGCAAACGGCATCGTCAGGGCGCCTTTTTGGGCCAACCTTCCCGACATGCTCGCCGCCACCCGCCCCGCCTTCGATCTGGCCACCATGCTCGTGCCCGTCCTGCCCTGGTGGGAACTCCTCGTCCGCGGCATCATCGTGTACGGCTTCCTGCTCGGCCTGATCCGGCTGACGGGCCGGCGGCAGACGGGCATGATGACGCCCTTCGATTTCATCCTGCTGCTGATCCTGAGCAACACGGTGCAGAACGCGATGAACGGCGGGGACAACAGCCTGGGCGGAGGGCTCTTCCTCGCGGGCACCTTGATCGGCCTGAACTGGATCATGCTGCTGCTCTCCCGCCACTTCCGCTGGGCGCAATGGGCGCTGGTCGGCCGGCCCGTCTTCCTCGTCCGCGACGGGGTCGTCATGGAGAAGGTGATGCACCGCGAGCGCATCACCCACCATGAGCTGATGGCCGCCCTCCGCGCCGCCGGCTGTCCCAACATCGAGCTGGCCCGGGACGTCGTGCTCGAGACCAACGGCTCCTTCAGCGTCATCCACAAGGAGCCCGCTTGACCAACGGCGCGCCGGCCGCATAGTCGGCGGTCCTGGCCCGCGGGTATCGTTCAGTGGTAGGACCCCACTTTCCCATAGTGGTGACACCAGTTCGAGTCTGGTTACCCGCTCCAGGTCGTCCCTCCCCTCGGGAGGCTTGACCCGCCCCCCGGAGCCGGGAATAGTGCGGTTCCTTGGTCCCGCGGGTATCGTTCAGTGGCAGGACCCCACTCTTCCAAAGTGGTGACACCAGTTCGAATCTGGTTACCCGCACCAAGGACTTTCCGCTCAGTTGCGCCAGGGCAACTGGCCCGCGGGCGTGACCTCGAGGAACTCCTTCCAGGCCTCGACCTCGTCGGGCGAGAGCGAGGAGGCGACCACCAGGCGCCACTTCGGGCGCGCCGGGGCGCGGCACAAGGTCATGCCCGCCTGCTCCGGCAGGCGGTTGGCCTTGCGGGAATTGCACCGGACGCAGGCGGTCACGATGTTCTCCCAGTTGGTCTTGCCGCCGACGTCGCGCGGGACGACATGGTCGAGGTTGAGCTCCTCCTCTCGGAAGACGCGGCCGCAATACTGGCAGGTATGGGCGTCGCGCAGGTAGACGTTGCGGCGGCTGAAGCGGATCTCCCGGCGCGGCACGCGGTCGTAGCTGTTGAGGAGCAGGACGCGCGGGACCCGCAGGACGATGCAGGGCGAGCGGACCGCCTCGGCGGCGGGCGGCGGTTGCCGCGTGGAGAAATCGACCCACTCCGCGGCGCTGAAGAGGCGGTGATGACCGTCCTCGGCGTGGACGGCGGCGGCGCGGCCGCGGAACAGCAGGCTCATCGCGCGCAACAGCCCCACGATGTTCACCGGCTGCCAGAGACGGTTGAGCACGAGGACGCGATGGTCGGGACGGAAGGACAAGACGACGGAAGGACTAGGGCGGAACGGCCGCGGGGTCAACCCCCGCGGGCCTAGCGGCTCCGCTTGGCCGCGGCCGGCTTGGCGGGCGCGGCGGGCGGGACGGTGATCGGGTCGGGGAACTTCACCGGCGTGCGCCCGAACGTGTCGGCCGGGAGGCCGAAGGTCACGCCATCGATGCGCACGCTGAGATTCTCGATGGCGTTGGACTCGAGCACGAACTCCCCGCGGACCATCACGCGGACCTCGGGGTCCCGGGCCTGCAGCAGGCCGCTGGCCCGTTCCTCATGCGAGTCCAATTCCCGCAGATGATAGCTCACGCCGGACTGCAGGGCCTTGATGCCGACCTGATGCAGCCGTCCCGGAGGCTTCGCGACTGTCGGAGGGGGTGTGCCCGGCTCCGTCCGGCCCGCCTTATTAGGCGGACCTACTTGGTAAAAAAAACTGCCCACACCAGCAGCGCCACCAAGGCGATGCCCCCCACCACGTAGATCAAGGTATCGCGGTTGACCGCGAGGCTGCCGGAAACGGGCTGGAAGGCGGGCTCGTCCTCGCCGGCGGCGTCGAGCGGACGGCGCGCGGCCTTGGCCGAGTGGTGCGTGTTGAAGTCGGCGCCGGCCTTCTCGTCGTCGAGGCGGAGGTACTTGGCGTAGACCTTGACGAAGCCGCGCTTGTAGACGTCGGCCAGCGGGATCGACTCGAACTGGTTGGCCTCCATCGCCTGGAGGTAGTCGGTGCGGATCTTGGTGAACTCCGCGGCTTCGCGGAGGGTCACGCCCAGTCGCTGCCGGGCTTCTTGGAGGCGTTCGCCGAGGGTCTGCATGGGGCGACTTTCGGGCGGAGGCCGAAAATAGGCAAGACGAAGGTGGCCGCCGCTCAGCCCAACGCCGGCCAGAGGAGCTGGGCGAGCAGCAGGAAGGGGGTCATCAGCCAGCCGACGACCTCATAGAAGAAGTCGGTGTTGATGAAGACGATCAGGATGAAGAAGGACCACTGGCTCAGGAAGTGGAAGACCTCCGTGCTGTAGACCCCGAGGCGGTAGAAGACCCGGGAACCGTCGAGCGGGGGGAGCGGGATCAGGTTGAAGGCCGCCAAGCCGGCGTTCATGAAGATACCCGTCAACAGGAACCGGGTGAAATCATGGCCGGCGGCCGCGCCCGGAACCAGCCCGGCGACCTGCCCGATGAGGGCGAAGACGAGCAGCAGGACCACGTTCATGGCTGGGCCGGCCAGGGTGATCAGGATGTCGTCCATCCGACGGGTCCGGGGATTGGCCAGCGAGATCTGGACGGGCTTGCCCCAGCCGAGCAGGCCGAACGGGAGCGGTCGCCCCATCAGGATCGGCAGGAAGATCATGATGCCCGGCAGCACCCAGGTGCCGAGCAGGTCCGCGTGGGCCAGCGGGTTCAGGGTCACGCGTCCTTGGGCGCGCGGCAGCAGGTCGCCGCGGAGGTCGGCGACCCAGGCATGGCCGAACTCATGCAGGCCGATCGAGATGACCAGCAGGAGCAGGCTGAGGGCGCCCCAGCGGAGTTGGTCGAGCAGTTGCGTGTCCATGGTCAGTTGGCGCCGCAGCCTCCCTTAGGCTTGCCGCACCCGCAGCTGTTCGTGTGGACGTGGTCGGACTTCAGGCCTTTGACGGCGACCAAGGCGAGCTGCTTCTCGACGCGGACCGAAGCGCAGTGCGGACAGGCCGGGGTTTCCTTGGCGCCGCGGAGCAGCAGTTCGAAGGACCGACCGCAATCGGCGCAGGTGAAGTCGAAGAGTGGCATGGACAAGCCGGAAGGTTGGCGGAACCTCCCGACGCGACAACCCGAAACCCCGGGCGCACTCGCTCCTTGAGCCGACGGGGCGCCGCGCCCAGTCTCCGGGGACGCCGGCCATGTCCTACCCGCAACGCCTCCGACTCGCCCGCCAACGGGGCCTCGCGCTTCCGTACGCGCGGACGCTGGCGCGGCTGCGGTCGCCGCAGGCGATCCAGGACTTCCTCGTCGACCTACCCCAGAACTTCGAGCCGGACGGGGATACGGCGCGCTCGGTGCAGTCCACCTTGGCGGCCGGCCGCGCCCACTGCATCGAGGGAGCGATGGTCGCGGCGTTCACGCTCTGGCTGCAGGGCCACCCGCCCCTGCTGCTGGACTTCAGCGCGCACCAGGACATGGACCACGTCATCGCGCCGTTCCGGGTCGGCGGCAAATGGGGCGCCATCTCGAAGACGAACTACATCTGCCTGCGTTGGCGCGACCCGGTCTACCGGAGCGTGCGCGAACTCGCGATGTCCTACTTCCACGAATACGCGAAGGGTCCCCGCAAGACGCTGCGCAGCTATTCGCGGCCCTTCGACCTGCGGACCGTGCCGACCGCCCGCTGGGTGAACCTCCCGACGGATTGCTGGGAGATCGCCGACCGCATCACGGCGGCGCGGCACTACGAGATCGTCAGCCCCGCCGAGGCGCGCCGGTTGCGGCACCGCGACGCCGTCGAGGTGCGCTCCGACCGGCTGACCGTCTTCCCGATCCCGGCCGGCAAGAAACGCCGGCTCTGAGGCTCAGCGCCTCCCGTCGTACCAGAGTTCGCAGGTTTCGGGCCGCTTCGCGGCGCGGCCCGCGGTGAACAGCATCCGGAACAGGAAGCGGGCGGTCTCGCGCAGCGTGTAGAGCTTGAGCTTGCGCGACGACGTCCGCAACGGATGCCGCGCGAGGATGCCGAAGCGCAGGCGACGCCGGCGCGCGAGGGCCTTGAGCCGGCGGCTCAGGAAGACCTCCTCGCCGGCGTAGTACTCCGTGCCGAACCCCCCGACCTCCCGGAAGGCGGCCGCCTCGACCCAGACGCAGGACCCGGCGGCCCAACCCGCGAGCCGGCTCCAGAGGTTCCAACCGCCGCAGAAGAAGCGGGCGTAACGCGGCGTGCCCGGCTCGAGCTCGACCGTGCTCCCGCCGCCGAGATGGCGGCCAGCCGCGATGCGCCCGGCGATGTCCGCGAACAATTCCCGGGAGGGCAGCGAGTCGGCGTCGATGAAGACGAACCAGTCGCCGGTGGCGGCGCGGGCGCCGGCGTCGCGGGCCCGGCCGATCTGGTTGACCGGCTCGAAGACGACCGTGGCGCCGGCCGCGCGCGCGAGCTCGGCGGTGCGATCGGTGGAGTTGTTGTCGCACACCACGCATTCCCAGGACCACCCGCGGTCGCCGAACGCGCCGGCGGCGGCGCGGACCGCGGCCAACGTGGCGGGCAGGAGCTTCTCCTCGTTGAACGCGGGGATGACGACGCTGACGCGCATCAGCGGGCGGGCGGCTTGGCCCGCAGCGCCACCCAGAGGTCGGGGGGATCGCCCGGCTTCAGCGGCTGGACCTTGAGGGGTGAACCGCGCGGTGGCCGCATGTCGACGCCCACGAAGGTGGTGGCCGACGGGCAGAATTCCGGGGACGGGAAGCCGACGCCTTTCCGGCCCTTCAGGTTCCAGAAGATGTTCCAGGCGCCCGCATCGAGGCCGAGGTCCTCGCCGCCGCCGCAGGCGAAGAAGTTCGCGCCGTTGGCGGAGACCAGGTTGGTGACGAGGTTGGCGAACGGGCCCTGCTTGTGGAAGTCGAGCGTCAGGTCGACGCCGACGCCGGCGCGGACCACGTTGCCGTTGGTCCAGGGGCTGAAGCTCACGTCGTGGTGGAAGCGCGCCTTGAACTCGAACTCCTCCAGGCGATGGGCTTGCCCGGCGAAGGTGACGCCGTGGTGGCCGACGAAGCCGCCGGGGCCGACCGGCCGGCCCGCGTCGAGCAGGACGCGGCGGACGGTCACGTGCGACCCCGAGACATAGGGCCCGCTGTCGACGCCGACGAAGGCGACGTCCTCGATCCAGCCGTGGTGGACGTCGCGGAAATCGACCGGGTTCCAGCCATCCTCCTTGAAGTGTCCGCGGTACGCCGTGGAGACGAGCTGGAAGCCGACGCCACGCAGGCCGTAATCATCGCGCGCCCCGGCGTCGGCGAGGGTCGGGGCGAAGGCCTCCGGCAGGTCGACCAGCAGCGGCGCGCTCAGGGTCACGGCCAGGCCGTCGACGGAGGCGATCCGGGCGGCCAGCTCGACGCGCGCCGGGGGCTTGAGCTTGGAGGCCTTCCCCGGTTCGCCGGCGTAAAGGAACTTCACCAACTGGTCGTCGCCACCCTGCAGCGTCAGCACGACTTCCTGGCCCGCCACGAAGGCCCCACCCTCGCGCAGGGTGAGCCTCACGTCGCCGCGCTTCGCCGGAGCGAGGGACGCGGCCTTGCCGTTGCGGCTGCTGCCGTGGAAAGTGAGGAGGCCACCGGTCCATGACCACTGGGTCGTCTCCTTCCCGCTCGAGTTCTTGGTCGGGCTCGGCTCGAGCTCCTCCAGCGCCTTGGTGAAACGAAGGCGGGTCTTGGCGGAGCCGGCGCCGAGCAGGATCGTGCCGGGCTGCCGGACATGGAGCCGGCGGGAGAGCAGGTAGTCGCCGGCGGGGATGGCGATGACGCCGCCTTTCTCCAGCGCCTTCTCGAACGCGTCGGTATCGTCGACCTTGTCGTTGGGCTTCGCCCCGAAATCAGCGACCGAGGCCGTCGGCTTGGGGGCCTTGGGTAGTTCGCCGCCGAAGTCATAACCCGCCTCCGCGTAGGCGCCAAGATCGGGCGGGAGAGCCGCGATCAGCAGCGACGAGGCGAGCAGGGCGATCATGCGCCGGGGTGGGCGGCTTCGAAGGCGCAGGCGGCGGCGCCGACCACCCCGACGTTCCCGCCGAGCGCGGCGGGCACGATCGTGCAGACGGCGGCGAGGCGCGGGAAGGCGTAGGCGAAGGCCTTCGCCCGCATCGGGACGAAGAGCGCGTCGCCCGCGGCGGTCACGCCGCCGCCGACCACGATGATGTCCGGGTTGAAGGTGTTGATGACGGCGCCGAGGCCGCGGCCCAGGTAGTCGATCGACTGGTCCCAGATCTCCGTCGCGAGCGGATCCTTCTGCGCGAGCGCCTGGAAGAGGTGGTAGGTCGTGACCTGCTCGATGGTCCCGGCGAAACCGAGGATGCTCGACGGCCGGCCGGCCGCGAGGGCCTCGCGGGTGCGGCGCGCGATGGCGGTGCCGGAAGCGTAGGCTTCCCAGCAACCCAGGTTGCCGCAGCCGCAGCGGGGGCCATCCATCGTCAGGGGGATGTGGCCAAGCTCGGCGGCGTTGCCGTTGGCGCCGCGCATCAGGCGGCCATCGATGACGGCGCCCCCGCCGATGCCGGTGGAGATGGTGAGGTAGACGAGGTTGCGCTTCCCCTTGCCGGCGCCGAACACGTACTCGCCGAGGGCGGCCGCGTTGCAGTCGTTGTCGATGCGGGCCGGCAGGTTGCCGAAGGCCTTGCTGAGTTCGCCTTCGATGGAGTAACCGGTCCAACCCGGGAGGTTCGGGGAGCCGTCGACGCAGCCGCGGGCGGTGTCGAGCGGGCCGGGCGAGGCGATCCCGATGGCCAGCAGGTCGGTCGGCTTGAGCTTGAGCTCGGTGAGCAGCTGCTGGGCGGCGGCGGCGACGCGCTGGACGGCCTGGGCCGGACCGGCCTCGGCCAGGGTCTCGACGCGACCGGAGCCGAGGACGGTGCCATCCTCGGCGACCACGCCGAAGGCGAACTTGGTGCCGCCGAGATCGAAAGCTAGGACTTTGCGCATGGGAAAGGGGTCAGTCGCGGGCCGGACGCCGGTAGTCGTCCTGTAGGCGGACGACATCGGTCAGGTCGGGCGTGGAGACTTCGAGGAGGACGCTGTCCTCGAGGGCCTCGAAGCGGTGGATGGTACGGACCGGAATGTGCAGGGCCTGCCCGGCCGACCAGACGATGGGCGCCGCCAGGGATACCGTCGCCGGGTCTTCACCCGGCGCCAGCGGACGGAAGACGAGGTTCACGCGACCGGACAGCAGGAAGAGCGTCTCGATCTTGCGTTCGTGGTATTGGAGGCTGAGCCGGCGGCCCGCCTTCACCTCGAGCACCTTGCCCGCGTAGGCGGATTGGTCGGCGTACCAGAGCTCCCGGCCCCAAGGCTTCTCGACGATCTTCGGACTGTGCAACGGTGACGACATCGACCCCGAGGTTCTGCCCCATGCCCGCCGTTTAGCCAAGCAAATCCCCGAGGAAGTCCGGCTGATCCGCGGCGCCGACGACCGGTTCGATCAGCCGCGGCCCATCGCAAGCCACGCGGTTCACGTCGGCCGAGACGCGGTGGACGGCCAAGGCGCGGTCCGGGGCCGTGGCCGCCAATGAGGCAAAGTCCACCGGGCCGAAGGCACGCTCGGCCAACCAAGCCGCTTGCTGCGGCCCCGTCAGCAGGACCGGCATCCGCGAGTGGACCTCGCCGGCCTCGCGGTTGGGGGCGACGGTGACTAGGCAGAGCGTCCGGCGCATCGTACCATCCGGCCGCACCTGCAGGGACCACAGGCCGCCCACGGCGAGGGGACCCCCGTCCGCGGCGCGGAAGTAATAGGGTATTTTCTGGCGACCCTCCGTCTTCCATTCGAAGTAACCGTCGATCGGCACGAGACAGCGCCGCAGGCGCGCCGCATCGCGGAACGTCGGGCGGTCGAAGATGCCCTCGGCCCGCGCATTGGCGTGGCCTTCTTCCCGGAGCTCGGGGGCGGCCCACGCCGGGACGAAGCCCCAGGCCAAGGCCTCCGCCTTCAGCGCGCCTTGCTCGCGGCGCAAGCAGAGGAGCGGGGTGCCCGGGGAGATGTTGTAGCGCGGAGCCAGGGCGGGCGCGACGGCGCCATGGCTCCGGAGGAGCTCCTCATGGCGGGAAAACTGGGTGACGCGGCCGCACATGTCGTCGGCCTACCAATGGGGGGGACGTTCGTCGGCGGGGGGACCGGACTCGGCCCCGTCGGCGGCCTGGGCCGTCTTGGCCTCGAGGCGGGCCAGCCGGTCGACGAGCTTGGCGACCTCGCGCGAAAGTTCGAGCACCACGCGGTCCTGCTGTTCGACATGGCGCTGGAGGAAGGCGATGCGCTCCTCCATTTCGCGGCGGGTGGGATCCATGCGCCCGACCTTAGGGGGCCGGCCCGCGAGCGCAAGCCGGGTCAGAGGCCGCAGTCGCGCTTGGCCGCGGCGAAGGCCGCCAGCGCCTCGTCCAGCTCCGCGCGGGTGTGCGCGGCCGACAGCTGGGTGCGGATGCGCGCCTTGCCCTGGGCGACCACGGGGTAGAAGAAGCCGACGGCGTAGACGCCATGTTCGAGGAGCGCGGCGGCGAACTTCTGCGCCAGCACGCCGTCGCCGAGCATGATCGGCACGATCGGATGCTCGCCGGGCGGGAGGGTGAAGCCGAGCTCCGTCAGGCCCTTGCGCCAATAGGCCGCATTGGCCATGAGTTGGTCGCGCAACTCGGTCGAGGCGCGGAGCAGCTTCAGGATGGCGAGGGTCGTGGCCACGATGACCGGCGCGACCGAGTTGGAGAAGAGGTAGGTGCGGCTCTGCTGGCGGAGGATCTCGATGACCTCCCGGCGGCCGGACGTGTAGCCGCCGCTGGCGCCGCCGAGCGCCTTGCCCAACGTGCCGGTGATGATGTCGACCCGACCTTGGCAGCCGCGATGCTCATGGGTCCCGCGGCCGGTCTTCCCGAGGAAGCCGACGCCATGGGAGTCGTCCATCATGACGACGGCGCCGTGCTTGTCGGCGAGGTCGCAGATCGCGGCGAGCGGCGCGATCGTGCCGTCCATCGAGAAGACCCCGTCGGTCGCGATGAGCTTCACGCGGGCGCCCTTCGCCTCGACCAGCTTCGCCTCGAGGTCGGCCAAGTCGCAGTTGGCGTAGCGGAGGCGCTGGGCCTTGCAGAGGCGGATGCCGTCGATGATCGAGGCATGGTTGAGCGCGTCGGAGAGAACCGCGTCCTCCGGCCCGAGGATCGTCTCGAAGAGGCCGCCGTTGGCGTCCCAGCAGGAGGAGTAGAGGATCGTATCCTCGGTGCCGAGGAAGTCGCTGATCGCCGCCTCCAGCTCGCGGTGGATGGTCTGGGTGCCGCAGATGAACCGGACGGAGCCGAGGCCGTAGCCCCAGCGCTCGAGCGCGGCGGCCGCGGCGGCCTTGACCTGCGGGTGGTTCGCCAGGCCGAGGTAGTTGTTCGCGCACAGGTTGAGCGCCTCGCGGCCATCCTTGAGCCGGACGCGCGAACCCTGGGCGGAGTCGATGAGCCTTTCCTGCTTGTGGAGCCCGCTCGCGCGGACATCGGCGAGGCGTTGGGCGAGGAGGCCTTGGAGCGGGGCGTACATGGGGTTCAGGGCTGGGTCCAATCGAGGACGACTTTGCCGGATTGTCCAGACAGCATGGCCTCGAAACCGCGCCGGAACTCGCGCGCGGGCAGGCGATGCGTGATCGCCGGGGTGATGTCCACGTGCGATTGCAGCAACGCGATCATCTTGTACCAGGTCTCGTACATCTCGCGGCCGTAGATGCCCTTGATGTGGAGGCCGCGGAAGATGACCTTGTTCCAGTCGATGGCCGCCTTGCCGGGGATGATGCCCAGGAGCGCGATGCGGCCGCCGCAGGCCATGTTGTCGAGGATCTGGTCGAGGGCGCGGGCGTTGCCGGACATCTCGAGGGCGACGTCGAAGCCCTCGGTCATGCCGAGCTCCTGCTGCACCTGGTGCAGGTCCTCCTTCGAGACGTCGACGGCGCGCGTGGGGCCCAGCTGGCGGGCGAGCTCGAGGCGCCAGGGGTTGACGTCGGTGATGATGACCTTGCGCGCGCCCGCGGCCTTGGCGATCGCGATGGCCATGATGCCGATGGGGCCGGCGCCGGTGATGAGCACGTCCTCGCCCACGAGGTCGAAGGACAGCGCGGTGTGCACCGCGTTGCCCAACGGGTCGAAGATCGCGGCGACGTCGTCGGGGATGTCGTCCGGCACCGGGACGACGTTCTCCATCGGGAGGGAGAGGAATTCGGCGAAGGCGCCCGGGCGGTGGATGCCGACGCCGAGGGTGTGCGCGCAGAGGTGCCGGCGACCCGCGCGGCAATTGCGGCAGTGGCCGCAGACGATGTGGCCCTCGCCGGAGACGCGCTGGCCGACCTTGAGGTGCGTGACCTCGCGGCCGCAGGCCTCGACGACGCCGACGTATTCGTGGCCGACGGTGAGCCCGAGCGGCACGGTCTGCGCCGCCCACTCGTCCCACTTCCAGATGTGGACATCGGTGCCGCAGATCGCGGCCTGGCGGATGCGGATGAGCACATCCCGGTCGCCGATCGTGGGCAGCGGGACTTCCGCCATCCACAGTCCTTCGGCGGCTTCTTTCTTGATGAGGGCTTTCATGCGGCGCGATGGAGAAAGCCGGACGTTATCCCCCCGCTCCGAATTTTAAAGCGATGTCTCCCGGTTGAGGCTTATTTTTATTGTACGGAAAGGCTCGTTTAACGACCTTAGTGAGCGATGTCGCCCACGCAGGACCCACCCCACCCCGAGGACGCCGACCAGGCTTCGATCGCGGAGGCAGGCGTGCCCGCCACCGAGGAGGTGCAGGCGACGCGCTCAAAGCGCTCGTTCTGGCAGAAGCTGGGCGGTGAAGGCCTGACGATCTCGCTGATCATCCACCTGGTCCTGATCCTCATCGCCGCCATCTGGGTGATCTCGACCGTCACCGACTCCGTCAAGAAGGACCCCGACTCCTTCTCCACCGGCCAGGGTGGCGGCGCCGCCGGCGACAAGGCCAAGCAGTTCAAGACCCGCGCCCAGCCCAAGAACCCCAAGGCGATGGCCAAGAACGCCGCGCGCATCACCTCCAAGAGCAGCACCGCCACCATTTCCCTGCCCGACCTCCCCACCTCCTCCGTCGCCTCCCTCAACACCGGCATGATGGGCGGCGGCTCCTCCAAGGGCTTCGGCGGCGGCTCCGGCGGCGGCATCGGCTCGGGCCTGGGCGTCGGCCGCGGCAACGGGAAGAATTTCGTCGGCGCCTTCGGCGCTTCCTTCAAGCGGCCGAACGCGCTGGAGGGCACGCTCTACGACCTGAAGTTCAGCCCCACCGGCAAGGCGCTCGGCGGCGACGCCCCCGCCCGCATCGCGCAGATCCAAAAGGCGTTCGAGACGATGGACCGCGGCTGGACGGGCGCCAAGGCGATGCTGGACGCGCGCTACCGCCAGGCGGAGCTCAAACTCTACGCCTCCAACATCTTCATCCCGCCCCGCAACGCGGCGGAGGCCACCAAGGCCTTCGAATGCGAGAAGGAGATCCAGGCGCCGGGTTGGCTCGCCTATTACGAAGGCAACTTCAGCCCGCCGGTCACCGGCAAGTACCGTTTCGTCGGGCTGGGCGACGACATCATGGTCGTGGCCGTCGGCGGCCAGACGGTCCTCTCGACCTTCTGGCCCAACTCCAAGCTGAACGTGACCCGCTTCGACCCGGATTGGTTGCCGAAGGACGCCAAGAAGACGGACGGCGCCGGGCTGCGTTTCCCGCCCCATGGCGGTGGGCGCTACGCCGGGGAATGGCTGGAACTCCGCAAGGGCCAGGCTTACCGGATCCAGATCACCTTCGGTGAATCCTACGGCGGCCTCTTCTCGGCGGCGCTCCTGATCGAGCAGCAGGGCGTGACCTACCCGACGGCGGGCCGCGACACCCAGCTCCCCATCTTCATGCTCGAACCGCTCACGCCCGAGGAAATCCAGCTGAAGCGCAGCAACCACATCGACCACCAGACCGAAGGTCCGGTCTTCGGCGCCACGGCCAACGGGGCTTCCGGCCGGCCGGGGGTTCGTTAAGTTGGGATTGGCTTTCTTGGAGGAGAGTCCAGACTGCCTGGATGCCTTCAACGGACCCCCAGGCACCCTCCCCTGACGACGCTTCCGCTGCGCCGACCGGCGCCGAAACGCCCGCCGAAGCCGCGGCCGCGCCCGCCGCCGAGGAGGTGCAGGCGACGCGCTCGAAGCGGACGTTCTGGCAGAAGCTGGGCGGCGAAGGCCTGACCATCTCGCTGATCATCCACCTGGTCCTAATCCTCATCGCCGCCATCTGGGTCATCTCGACCGTCACCGACTCGGTGAAGAAGGACCCCGACTCCTTCTCCACCGGCCAGGGCGGCGGCGCCGCCGGCGACAAGGCCAAGCAGTTCAAGACCCGCGCCCAGCCCAAGAACCCCAAG
>Ga0255065_1000020_pt1 | contig 40376 bp, 71 predicted proteins | sample Colum_Cont_RepC__2_FD_188441 | JGI IMG/M metagenome (GOLD analysis project Ga0255065, IMG submission 188441) | Freshwater microbial communities from Columbia River, Oregon, United States - Colum_Cont_RepC_0h | ecosystem: Environmental > Aquatic > Freshwater > River | place: USA: Oregon...
AAATAATGATTTGTGTATCTAAATGTATTGTCTTTTTGAGATCCAACAGCACAAAACTTTATTTTAGAATTATTTAATATATTTAAATTTTCTACATAATAATTGATATTTGGAACAATAACATCGTCCTCTGTATAAAGAGCAGTTTCAAAACCCAATTTTTCTGCAAGTCCAAATAATAATTTTGTATTTCTGCTTATTGTCGGATCAACATTACCAACGAATATAAGAATGCCATTATTTGGAGGCAAAGCTGTTAAAGAAACATGGTCTTTACCTTCAAGCTGACACTTTTTGTGATACAGTGCAGATTTTACTATTTTTTCTTTGTTCAAAAAAAAGTAATCAACTGAATTAATAATATCGCTATTAACTTCGCATCCAGAACACAATATGATAGGACAACCAATCTCTTTTAGTTTAGAGATTTGTTTTTTTAATGTTAAAATTTTTTTTTCTGAATTAGGAAAAGAATTTATTAAAACTACATTTTTCATCTGGCAAAAAATGGAACAAAAGTTGCGGAATTTTTTTCCGCTTTTATGTCCATCATGTCATAATATATTTTAGTCATCCAATTTCCAAGCACCAAACAAGCATAAGAGTCTTTTCTAGTTTTCTCCGCGCCGCTTTGTTTTTTTAATTCTGGAGGCAGATCAAAACTTTGATGACCGTTTGCGGTCGTTGTTGGGATAATCAGCGAACATTGAGCTTTAACCAATTCAATCATGTCTGCCTGATGATCAACAAAATCAACCATCTTAGCTTCGATACTTTGAGTATCTTCATGGTCACGAATAAATTTTAAATTTTTGATTGGAATAGTTTTACTTTTTTGCGATGTAAAATCGTCGTCTACGGCTTCAGCAGCAAATAATATCTTTCTATGATCAAAATTTGATTGAAGCAATTCATTCGCATATCTTATCCAGCCACTAGTAGGTATTCGAAGATAACAAATTCTACCAGAGCTTTTGCTGTAAACATTTCTTGCTTTTCTTAATTCATCTTGATAAGTTTCTGGAGTATCAAAATCTGCTTCAAATGTTTTAACTTCTATTTTGCTATTCTTAAACAGTTCACTTTCATTTGCAGCATTTATAAATTGCAATCCTCCGTTATAGTCACCGCACATAGCGACAATATTAAAGCTAGTCAACAAATAATGAAGATACTCAATATGTTTTCTTAAATTAGTTCCAGACAAAGCGTAGTTATGCACGACAATTCCTTTACGATTTGTTTTGTCGAGCTTAATAACGTTCATGGCAAAATCGTCAGACGATTCGTTTTCTGCCCAAGACGGGTCAAAACTTAATATATATTCTGCATTTTTTTCTCCAGCAACTTCAATTGCTTGCCCTTCTCCAGCTTTAATTGTGCATTCATGCATTTTACTCAGTTTAAAATACCCAGACGAATCATCAACAAATTGAGATCCAAATTCTCTTTTGAATTGAGATTCTGACATGGTTGCTTTTGCTTGAGTTAACAAACTTTCATCATACAGGCCATGAGGAGCCACATCGTAAGAAAAATGCAAGATAGCTCTTGTAGCTCCTCCTTTAGCATTTCTTTCTGGCGTAATGATTAAGTCTTCATATTGCTTATAAAGTTTATACATGTACTCAAACTGATAAGACGCAGAAGAAAGAACAATAATTTTATTATTAGGCCAAACAAATCGATCCTCTTCTTTCATTTCGCCACGCTTAATAAGCTCCGTTTCCAAGTCGTAAACTTGTTTTCTTTCAGTTGGGTTTTGTACAACAGAAAGGAAGGGGATAATAACTTCGTTAAAAATGCGATCTGGCATAAGCAAAAACTCATCAATCATCATACGGTGAAAGCGAAAACCACGGAGTTTTTCACCGTCGCCAAGAGGCAAACAAGTAATCTTACTGCGTCCAAATTCCATTGTCCATTCGTCTGAACTTTTAGAAACCTTAGTTATACATTGTTTTAAAAATACGGCATTAGGCTTTTCTGCAATTTCTTCTATCTTGCGGAAAATCATCTTTGCCTGACGAAATGTTTTACTAACAATACCAATATGTACCCCTTGATTCAATATTGCATCAAGAGATGCAAACACTGCACAAGTGAAACTTTTTGAAAGTCCACGGCTCCACACCATCATAGAGTAATCTGTTTCAAACATGGTTTTGATCGCCATATGTTGAAATGGAAATAGCTTAACGCCGCAAATAATTTCCGAAGAAAACGAAATATTTGAACGCAAAAATTTATAGAGAAGAATTTTAGCGTCTCTTTCTTCCAAGAACCCTTGTTTACTAAGGATTTCTTGGTTTACGTTACGGAATAAGCTTTTTCTTTTTTGGTTTCCTTCGATCCAAGCCATGATTTATCCTTATCTAAAAAATATTGAACATCAACATCCCAAAGAACACTGCCAATTGCAGTTAATTTCGGTATAAGAATTTCACTGTTAGTTCTATTGCCAGAAAATATAAATTGACAGTACCCCGCAAACTCATGCTGCAACAATCGCATATTATGATATATAAATTTTAAATTCGCCTTATGAGGAGTAAAATCATTGTTACTACTTATACGTTCTAAAGTTGATTCTACAACAACGAATAGATAACACTCCATGTCTTTGCATCTTTGCAGTTCGCGCCTAAATCTATCTAAATTTTCACCAACTAAAGTTCCTTTAAAATCGGATTCAGATTTTCTGTCTACAAATGTTTTTGTATAATTTGAACCACTAGCAGTATAGTCGCCAAAGTCTAGTTTGACTTTTCTTTCTTTTTGAAAAGAAAGAGGCTGCTGTTCTCTTGTATCTACAAATATCTCTACATTTGAGAAGTCTTCGTAAAACTTTCTAGGTAAACTGCGCCTAAACATAGGTTCTATCCCAACTTCGTCGCAAACTTTAGAATAAGTACCAAAATGTTTTTTATAAATATCTATGCTCGGCATTTCACTTGTTTCCAATTCTAAATGACAAGGAGCATATTTTAAATCTTTAGCTTTGATTCTGTAAGCTAACATTTTTTTGATTTGCTGTTTTACAGTTTCGGAAGATTCTATTTCGCACCATCTTAATAACTGACTTCTGTTTTCGAAATCTTTTTCGAAATAAGAATCTTTGTCTTTGAAAGGCAAATAAGTTCCTGTTAAAAGGTTTTTTCTAGGATAATGAGTGAGATAATATTCATTAAGGCCAATCTTATGCTTTTTTAAATGTGCATGGAGGCTCCTCTCAGAAAGAAAGGAACTGTGGCATATTTTGCAACAGTTGGTATTATCAGACTGCATCATCTAATGATATTCCTAATATGCGCGCCTTCCATTCTACCATACTTTCCATTTTTTTTGCTTCTTCTGCAACGAGAGATTTTTGCATTTCGGCAATTTTAATCATATTGGCTCGCTCTTCTTCATCTTGGAAAAGTTGCACAATAGAAAGAATAGAAGCATTCTCTTTATGTTTAGAAGATATTCTTTCTCTTCTGTCTCCTTGTAATTTTTTAATTAAGCTTTCTACTCTGCCTTCGCACTGATGATATTCGCTGCTTTTAGCTTTAATAATTTCGGCTAAACGAATACTCATTTCATTTTGCTCTTGAGTTTCCTCAAACATTTTGTTTAATTTGTCCAAATGGCGAGAAGTAGTTTCTAAATTAATAATTTCTTTGCAAACATTCATATACAAATTAACTTCATCCGCTGTCAAATCTGGTTTATCCCAAGTCATGCGGATGAATTCTTGTTCAAAAATATTTCTATCCTCTTCTGAAGTGTAACAGTTTATAATTTTTTGAAAACGAGAATTTAGTAAATTAATTGCGAGTTTTTCTGCACAAACCTTTTGCTGTCTTGTTAACCGATCTTTATCAATTTTTTCTCCAGTGGCTTCGTTGATTCGATTAATCACACGTTCTATTGAACGTGGAGTTTGATATTTAACAAACATCGCATCATCTGATGTGGCGTTATTTTCACAACCAGAATTTCTGATGTAAGAGCCAACAGTTCTATGTTCAAGACCCATTGCTGATATCGGCCTATCTGGAAAAAGAAGCTCCGCTATTCTCAGAGCCGAAATACCATTTTTTGCTTGATCTTCAATAAATTGTTCTTGTTCTGGAGTCAGTGGTAAATCACCTACTTTTTCGTATTTTGATGTTTTATATTGAATTTTATTTGAGGCCAATAAAGATCTGATAGCAATTCCTTGCCTCGTTCTTCCATCAAGAGCTTCATCATTAAAAAATTTTCGAGTTATAGTATTTAGATCAGGAAATTCTTTCGCAAGTTCGATAATTTTTTGACGATCCTCTTCACTAAAGCTAATTTTATTATTTGCCACCTAATATGTCCTCGTTTTGAAGAATTTTAGTCGCTACTTGTTTAAAGAGCTTTTTTAGATTTTTGATTTGTTTGTACCCTGCCTTTTTGCCTTTTTCGTTTGTTCTATATCCCATTTCCGCTGCTACTTTTTCTTCATCTGCTCCATCAATATACAATCTAGAGTAAACTTTATATTGTTTGGGGGCCAAACGATGTTTCATTTCTTCGTGAAGTCTAGCTGCGCTAGCAAGGATATTGAAACTTATATCTTTCATTTCCCTAACTGATTCAGCATGATTTTCTATAGAGACAGAAAGCTTTACGTCATATGCTGATTTTTTTGTCTTCTCCCATTTTCTATAAAGCGGACATTCGTTGCATTGTCTACCACTTGCAGTTATAGAACACGCTGGAGGCTCATTACCTAAATTATATTTGCACCCCAAACATGGTCGAACATAATTTGAATAATTATTTCTTAGTATGTTTTTGATCTGATTGACGGTAATTCTAGCAATCCAAGGCTCTAACGGCCTATCTTGTTTCCATAGTTTCCATTTCTTAGAAATATGGAATCTAATTATTTGGGCGACATCTTCATAATCCATCCAAGCAATCGCCTTAAGCTGCCAGATATATCTGTGCTTCTCTATTATCTTATCTATAACATCCTGCTTGTCTTCGTATTTAATCTTCTCTCGCTTTGGAGCTTCCATATTTGGTGGGAGATAAGCTGTCTATCCCACCAACTCTTTTAGGAGCAAATTTTCTTGGTCCGCTTTGAGGGTTACGCGATAGTTCTTCTAAATTAAAAGTTTTAAACCCACCTTCAATTTCAATTTCCACATCAAGCTTATCTATGTCAGGAAGTTCATCGATATTTGTATTATCTTCAGACTCCTCTTCAATATCTTCTTGATTTACATTTCTGCTTGGTTTTTTTTGCGTTTGTGGCGAAGCTTTGCCGTTCATAGGAGAACCGCATTTTGAGCAAAAATTAGGAGCAAAGCCACTGTATTCGTGTTTAGCCCCGCAATTTGTACAGAAAACGCTTGCCATATTAATTTATAAGTTTATCACTGAGATTTTCTAGCTTTACCAATATTGTAGCCGCATATCTTTGAATTTCAATTGATTAATTTGATTGTTCAAATGGAAAACTCTTACGCCGCACATCTTCTTGATTATTAATACCTCTAATCTTTCTGACAATAAATTTTAAAATTTCACTGCGCTTTATATCTTCTTCTGTAAATTCAAACGAGAAAACACCATGTTGTTGGGAATCTTCATCTGAAAATAAATTGTAAAAGTCGATAAATCCATTTTTACCTTTGATGTCTGATTGCATAAAATCGCCGCATAAGAAAATTTTACTCCCATCCCCGATTCTAGTAAGTAGGGTTGTGATTTCCTTGAATGTAAAATTTTGCACTTCATCTGCGATTACGATTTTATCTGTTAAAGTGCTACCTCTAAGGAAGTTAATGGGAGTTGCAGAAATTCTACCTTCGTCTTTTAAACGATGAGCGTCAGTAGGTTCAATTATTTCTTGAACTTTGTCTTCAAGAGGGAGCAGATATGGCTGAAACTTTTCGCCAACTGTTCCTGGCAGCGAGCCAAGAGATTTTTCGCCGCTTTCAGCGATTGTTCTAATATAGATAATATCTTTTTCATTGTGGTTGATAAGGTTAAGTGCCGCGTAAACTGCCATAAAAGTCTTTGAAGTTCCCGCTGGTCCAGCGATAAAGACTATTTTGGTCTCGTCTCCTAAAAGGATCTTTAATAATTGTTGTTGTTTTTCGGTGAATTTGAATTTGCGTTCTTTGAATTTTATTTCTGTTTTCATCTGCGGAATAATTACTTCCGTAGATGCCGATTTTGTTTTCTTGGGCTTTTTTGCCATAAATACTAAACCATCTCTTCGATTATCTGTAGCCCTCCTTTTGCTACACCATTACTATCAATCGAAACTGCCTGCGAATTTAAGACTCCAGACATGTAAAATGAATTTCCATCTGGCATTGTTATTGAACCAGAAACTGTTGTATTTGGTTGATAATCAGAAAGCCAATCAATATTTGATATTCCATTTATCTGCAACGACTTTGTTATCTTGCTGACACTTACTTTTGTTGGGTAAATGCTTCCTATTTCAAAATTAGGCGCTCTATCAATTTCAATACTGAAATTTAAATTTTCGTATTCATTAATTTGCTGAGTAAAATTAATTCCAGATAAATTAATAGTCATGTTTCTCAATGGCGAAATTATTCCTGTTTCAGCGCTCTGACCATCATATACATATATACCGCTACCTGTTGCAAGACCATAAGAATCAAACTGCATTTCCAAAAACATTGGTTTCCAAGGCTCCAACGAAAAACTCATACTTTTCAAAAAACATTTATCAAATCTATACGATGGAACGTGAATAAAAGATCCGCTTGTAAAATCCCCAGTGAGTGCAAGAAATCCTGTAAATTGATTAACTCCCGCGCCAGTTACAGGTAATACCGTTGTGGATATTGAGGCGCTTTTGGGGCCAGTTTGAATATAATAATCTAACTCTTGACCAATTCTTTTTACTCTTTTTAATTGAGTTGCATTGCTTGCGTTAAAATTGGATGCGTACAGTACATTACAAACCCCTGTATTTGTGGTTTGCTCATCTCCATTTGACAAAAATGCACGAACAGTACTGTATGAAACGTAAGACATTAGAGCTTATTTTAATTTTTTTTAGACATTTTCAAATCATCCTCTTCAATTTTAGATAATCTCTTTAATAATTTTACACTTTCAAGTTTACAGTTTGGCATTGTAATGCGATGACCTCCGGTTATTATCCCATTAGGATCAACTTCATATAAAAATAAAGTTGTTGACATCCAGCCCATTCTAACTATCCTTGCTGGACTTTTTGTTCCGTCCCAAAAAACCAACACATCATCCTCCTTGAAACCCGAAGTTATTCTAAATAAAAGGCTTTTAACTATATTGATTATAAACTCTTTAAATAATAAAGAGGCTACTCCTGCTGCTAAAAGAACAGAGTATTCGGAAATAAAACCATTAAATTCTTTTTCCACTTAAATAATTACACTTTTATACCAAAAACCATTGACAAATGAATCGTTTGAGGTAAGATATTTTTTATGACTAGATTAGTCGTAATGTCAGATACTCATGGTCAGCATCATGGAGTTCAAGTTCCAGATGGCGATGTTTTAATCCATTGTGGAGATTTCTGTTCGCATGGCCAATATCTTGATGCGCTTAAATTTGTAAATTGGTTTGGGACGCATCCACACAAACACAAAATTTTCATAGCTGGCAATCATGACCTGTATTTTGAGCAGGGCAATCCTGCTGACATAGACTCTTTTTTAAGAACTATGCCTGATGGGGTTCATTATCTTCAAGATTCTGGGATCGAATTAGAAGGCTTAAAGTTTTGGGGCAGTCCTGTGCAACCAACTTTTTTTAACTGGGCTTTTAACCGTGATCGCGGCGAATCTATTAAAAAACATTGGGACATGATTCCCAAAGGAACTGATGTTTTAATTACTCACGGACCACCACACAAAATTTGTGATGTTGCTCCCGGCGGCAAAGGCTTTTATAAACATGTCGGTTGCGCTGATTTATTTGAAGCAACATTAAAAATTCAACCAAAGCTTCATGTGTTTGGACATATCCACTTTTCTGGTGGAAATAGTTTTCTTATGCCCAAAACAATCTACGCAAATGCTTCTCTTTGCGACGAAGGATACATGATCAACAACAAACCTTTCGTAATTGACGTTGACAAAGACAAAAAATTCTCTATAGTAGCCGTAACATGAAATCATCCGAAAATCTAAAAATTAGCCGCGAAATTTACATGGAAGACCTTGAGTTTATCCATAATAGAGTTTTTGAAGAACTGCAAAAACGTGACATTTGGTTCGATTCTGTCACTGATGATAATAAATTTAGCGATGATTTAATGCAGTTTTTGGAAAAAGCTTTTGATTATCCGCGTCATAGGAATTATAATTAATTATGAACGGTAAAGGATCAAAGCCTAGACCACTTTCTGTTTCCCAAGAAGAGTTCCAAAAAAACTGGGACGAAATTTTTGCTAAAAAAGCTATTGTTCCAATAAAAACTCTTGACAACGGCGATCAATTCATTGAGCTTCCTCAAGTCTTATTAGATGGTTTGGATTGGGAAGTTGGAGATGAAATCATTTGGACAGAACAATCTGATGGGACATTCAAATTAACCAAAAAATAATATGGGCATGTTCGACACTATCTCTATTTCTGGTGATCTTCCTTTCTCGCAGGAAATGATTGACCTTGGTATAAATAAAAACAATTTGTCATTCCAGACTAAAGATTTGGATTGTACTATGTCTCATTATTTTATTCAAAACGGTGAACTATTTGAAGAAAAATATAAAACAGAAGAATGGATCGAAGGAGATAAAAATGCCAAAAGCGTCATGGATAGAATTGGACACATGGAAAGAACAGATCCATATCTTGAAAAAGTAAATTTCCACGGAGAGATTCATTTTTATGAATTTCTAATGAATGTTCAAGACAAGTGGGATTGCTGGGTAGAGTTCAAAGCAGTTTTCACCGAAAGCAAACTACAAAAGATTGAACTCTTTAAATTTGATAAGACTGATAATGCAGAAAGAAAACAAAGAAACATAGAATGGGAAAAGCAATTAGAACGGGAAGACAATTTGTGGTACAATAAATATTTTTTTAGAACTAAACCATATTTTTGGTTTTATAGAAAAATCTTTATTAAATTTTTAGATTTAATTATTAATTTTCTTAAAAAAATAAGAGGGTATTAAATTGAACGCTATTTCTTTTTCGGAAGTATCTCACCATCCCAAAGGCTGGGGCGAAGAAGTTTGGGTTATTAATTGCCCACAATATTGTTTAAAGTTCCTACTTTTCAAGGCTGGAAGTAAAGGCTCGCTACATTTCCACGAAAAAAAGCAAGAAACTTGGTACATTGAAAGTGGAAAGCTTGATCTAGAAATGATTGATACTACAAGTGGATTATCAAGAACCGTTAATCTTTTTCCTGGAGATGTAGTGCATATCCCACAATTTTGTCCTCATAGAGTGTCCGCTGTAACAGACGTAAAAATTATTGAAGTTTCTACGCAGCACTTCGAAGACGATTCATTCAGAATTAAACCAGGAGACTCTCAAAATGCCGTTTGAACCACTTCCTCTTAAATACGAAAAGAGATGGTATATCCCTTTTCAATTTTATTCGACGCCGTTCGCTCTTTCTCTAGAGGATTGGAAAAAATTTGACAACGAGGTAAAATCGAAACACCCAATACAATATTTTTTTAGAGATACGTTGTGTACGCAATATTGGATATACAGAACAAGGTTTAACAATTTTTTTTGGAAGATAAGAAATTTTGTTAAAAACCCAAGAAAAGAAATGAGAAAAGCGGTTTTTCCTAGTGAATACCGAGATTTACCAGAAATTATTCTTGAATTTAATATTCAAGTCATAAAAGAAATTTATGAACGAGAAAAGTATTTTGAAAGTTTTGAAACCGAGCCAGTTTTCAATAAAACTGAAAGAGCTAAATTTCAAAAAGGTTTAAAAAAATATTATCGATATATTACTATAGACAGAGAAGAGATGCTAAAAAAAGCAGACACTATGCTTGATGAGGATTACAAACTCACTCCTAAAAAAAGAAATAAAAAATGGATCATTCAAACTCAAAAGGTTGAAAAAATGGATAGAGAGATGTGTATCTGGGTAGCTTCTTATAAAGATTATTTTTGGACATAACATGAATATATTAGGAATAACATTTGGTAGCCATAGCTGTGGATTATCTTTACTTAAAGATGGGCAAGTTATTTTCGCCGTTGAAGAGGAAAGATTTGTAAGAGTAAAGGCATTTAAAGATTTTGAAAGAGATGTCATACGCTATCCTGGTTTGTGCGTTGCTTGGGCCAAGAAAAATTTTGCAAAAGAAATGGAAAATATTGATGTTGTCACCAGCTTCTTTTCGAAGAAGGATATTGACGTATGTTTAGACGCTTGCCATTTGAGCGATTTAAAAGAAAAAACTTATATTAAAACAAGCCATCATGAATCGCATTGTAATCTCGCTTACTATCTAAGCAATTTCCAAGAAGATGCGCTTGTAATATCTATTGATGCTAGTGGAACGCAGCATAGCGCTAAATTTTACATTGGTCAAAACGGCGATCTTAAATATATAGACGGCATAGATATAAATCACAAGTCTCTTGGCCACTACTATGCAATGTTAACAGAGCTTTTAGGGTGGAGAAGATTAAAAGACGAAGGTAAAGTAGTTGGCATGTCTTCTCATGGAAGATTTGACAAAAAATACTTTGAAGCTTTTGACAAAAGCATCACGATTAATGGTCTTAAAACAGACGAAGACAAGAGTTGCGATACTATTTTAGGTGGCGTTTATAAAGATTTTTATAATAATTTCTTTAAGACTAATGGAAGCATTTTCTTTTTTCACAGAAAAGCTGATCTTGCTTTTAACGGACAACTTGTTTTTGAAAATAAAATTCTCCAGCTTATAGATAATCTACATAATTTATATCCAAATGTGAAAAATCTTGCGCTTGCTGGTGGAGTTTTCGCAAACGTAAAATTAAATAAAAGAATTAACGATTTACCTTGGGTCAAAGAAGTTTTTATTGCTCCTCCTATGGGCGACGAAGGTTTGCCTTTAGGGTGCTGCTTGACAACCTATAAACAATTTAATCCAGACTTCAGACCGTTTAGAATAAACGACATGTTTTTAGGTGCAAGTTTTTCGGATCAAGATACAGAGCAGCTTTTTTGGGATAAGTCAAAATTTGATAGAGAGCCTTATAGCGACGATAAAGTTGCTGAAGAATTGGCTAACGGTAAAATTGTTGGCCTTGTTTGGGGAAGGTTTGAGCATGGCCCAAGAGCATTATGTAATAGAAGTATCATTGCCAATCCTAGTATTCCCGGTACTTATGACAGAATAAATAAGAAATTGCAACGCAATGACTTTATGCCATTTGCTCCAGTTGTCATTGACATGTTCGCTGATGAAGTTTTTGATGTAAAAAAATCACGTTATACTGCCGAGTTTATGACGATGCTTTATGACACTAGAAAAAATTGGATTTGCAAAATACCGGCGGTTGTTCATCCAATTGACCATACAGCTAGAATTCAAATTGTTACTCCACAAAGTAATCCAAGATTCTATAACTTAATCACTAAATTTGATCAAAAAACTTCTATCCCAGTTTTGCTAAATACCTCTTTTAATATTCACGAAGAGCCTATTATCTGCTCTCCAAAAGAAGGTTTTGTTCATCTTGGAAATGATGTTGTTGATTTATTGGTGGTAGATAACTTTGTTTACAAAAAGAAACAATGACCTCTAAAACTGTAGGTAAGATACTTTTTGCGCCATTTAGATTTTTGATTTGTATCCCACTCTTTTTTCTTGCTTCGTTTGTTTTTTTGATTGGACTTTGTTTTTATCAAGGAGCTTTGAAAGATTATTCTGAATCATTAAAATCTTTGTGGATATTTGCGTCGAAAGGTGGAGAATATTACAGCTAATGAAACCATATATATTCGTTGATTTGGACGAGACATTAATTCACACTTATGATTTTCACGAAATGCCGTGCAAATGTGCGGTGCCAGTGACGGTTGAAGAGGTTCAATTTAAAACATCCCTGAGACCCGGCGCAAAGGAATTTCTCGCTAAACTGCGTGAGATTGGAGAGGTTCGTATGTTGACCATCGCCACTTACGATTATGCAATAGAAATGAATCGGCTCTTTGATTTGGGTTTTGTTGAAAAGGATATTTATGCTCGTCACCATATTCAAGCCCCCACTATTGATTTAAAACCAGCAGAGTTTGTTTATTTATTTGATAATTTGCCGCTTAGAGAGAATCGCCGTAAGATTGAATTTTTGCGCTGCGTAACCATAAATAAAATTCCTAGCTACATTCAAGTTAAGGAATATCGTGGGGGTCAGCGCTTTCCTTTTGACAAAGAAGAAATTGACCGCTTAACTAAAGCTTTATATGAATCAAATGGAACTACTACAGAGGATACCGAAAGAGCATTATACCACTCACGAAGGGAAACAGATTAAAGTAGGAGAACTGCTTGCAATTTTAAATGAAAAAAATACTAGTAATGGGTCTTCCCGGCGCGGGCAAGACAACCCTATCAACAGAACTGGCAAAGCTTCTAAACGCAGTTCACTTCAACGCAGACGAAATAAGAAAAGAAATAAATAAAAATCTTGGCTTTTCTCCAGAGGATCGTATAGAACACGCCAAAAGAATGGGTGTTTTATGTGACATTGTGACTCGCTCTGGTCAATATGCAATTGCGGATTTTATTTGCCCCACACCAGAAGCTAGAGAAGCTTTTGGGCTAGAGAATACATTTGTTGTGTTTGTAAACAGAAAGCCAATTAGAGACTTTGCTGACACGACCAAAATGTTTGTGGCTCCAAACAAAACCCATGTTGTGGTAACTGACGATGGATCGCCGCTTTATTGGGCAACCAAAATCAAACAATTATTAATTCCAACGTTTAACAGCAAAGCGCCAACTGCTTTTATGTTAGGGAGATATCAGCCATTTCACGATGGTCATAAAAAATTAATCATTGAAGGAATCAATAGAGTTGGGCAAGTTTGCATTGCGATCCGAGATACCCAAGGAATTGACGAGAAGAATCCCTTTAATTTTGAGCAAGTTGAGCAGAATATTCGCGCGGCTATGCACGAATACGATGGCAAATACTCAATTGTTAGAGTGCCAAACATAACTAATATCTTTTACGGTAGAGACGTAGGGTATAAGATAGAAGAGATTGTGCTTGATGAAAGTACTCAAAATATATCAGCAACTAAGATAAGGTCAGAAATTTTAAAATAAAAAAATGAAACTAGATACTAAAAGTGAACGTTTACAGTTTGCACTAATGATCTTAGCAATCATTGCGGATGTTGCATTAATAATTAATATCATTCACCATTGGTAAAATAACCTCCCCCGGTTTCCCGGTTCTCTCAACCAAAGAGAATTGGGGAATTTTCCCCATTTTCTATAAATGGGGGTGGGGGGTGTAAATACCACTGTGAAGAATAATAACGATCTAGAAACAGATTGGTTAATTATTTTTCTTATACTGTGCCTTACTTTAGCTTTCCTTGCTATAGCCAAGAAGTAACGTCTCATACATTGCGCATTAACCCCCGATATTGTTCTATATATAGCACTTCTCTGTGCATTATTAAGACAAGATCGAATAATTATTAAGATATATAAGAATAAAGAGAGAGAAGAAGCATTTTAGGATAGGGAAAATTGAAGTAGAGCGGATTAAATACCACCCCCCCCGCGCGCCCGCAGGAAACGCGGGTCGCGTTTTTAAAAAATGGGGGAGGGTCTCGCGACCCTCGCGCATCACTTGCTCGGATAGTGTCCGAACTTGTCCTTGAAAGTCCAGAGCGCATCGCCCCAGAAGTCTTCGTCATAAGAGAGCAACCAAGTGGTTGCTTTCTTTGCTCGCTTTGCATCGCCGCCGCAATCGGCAAGGCGAATCGCGAACACGTTTGCAGCGACTTGCTGCGAAAATTCCGCATCGGTTGATTGGGCGTTAAGGCCCGCAATCACTTGGTTCCAGAAGTTGTTTTCTTTGTTGTTTTTCATGCTGCTAAGATAGCACACGCGCACCGCATTGCAAGGAATTTTTTATCTTTTCTTTCGCCCTTGCGTAAGTAACGCAATGGCAAGGATTAAGAAAAAAACTAGAGGGAAAAGCTCGGCGGTCATAGGGTTGCCACCACCACAAACCCCGTTGCATCTTTTTTGCCTGCACCCTTTGCCTTGAGGCCAACCACCACGTTGCGCTTGTCAAGGAAACGCAAGTCACTTTCGTCACCGTTCACCACAGGAAACCCTTGCCACGTTGGGGGAAGGTAGTTCGCGAACACTACCGCAACGTTTCCACCTGCGCGCAATACGTCAACGGCTTGCGCTTCGTTGCTTTCGCTGCGCGAGAAAGTCAAATGGTAGTTCGAAGGCATTGCGCCCTTAGCAAATTGCAAAGCACGAATAGGTGACTTCGAATAGTCATAGAACTGCACAGAGGGAAACGCAGCGAACACGCCCAGCCGCTCCCATGCAATGTCACTTGTTCCGTTCAAGCGAACACAAGCCTTCATTCCCTGCTTTTCACAGTTTGCAACGAATGCGCGAATGTCAGCGAAGAGAAGAGCCTTGAAGGTAGCGAAGTCATCGAAAAATAATTGTGTGCGCCGAATGCGCGCTTGCTGCACGTTGCTCATCTTGCCACGCCCAGCCGTGTAAAGGCACGCGAGGGTGCATCCGACAGAGCGATGCGTGCAAACCTCGCCACGCCCAGCTTGGCGCGCTGGCGCAAGGTACAGAATCGCCGTGAGCCATCCGAAAGCCTCGCCCTTGCTAGTCTTAGCGTCCGCGCCAACCGATAGGAGATTTAATTTCATGCGAATACCTTAGCACGCCCACGCAAAAAAAAAAGAAAAAAAAATCGCATTTAAAAATAAAAAAAGCTTGACACGGTTTTTTGCGCGCATCGAAAAACGGCGGGAAGCATAGCACGAACGCGCAGAAAGTCAAGAAAAAAAAAATCAGAAAAAAAATAAAAAAAGGGCTTGACAGAGGGGGGTGGCCGGGCCGGGCCCGGTCAAATTTTGTCAAGCAAAAAAGCGTGGAAAAGTGAAAAAAAAATCCACAAAAAAAACCGAAAAAAAACTTGCGTGCAGCTGTTTTTCCTCCATACTCTGCATCATGAAAAACGAACTAAAGAAAGGTCACCTCTACTTTCACCTCAAGAATGCTCGCGTTGAGCGCATCGTCGCGATCAACGGCAAGACGATTGAGCATCGTCACCACAACGTTGCCAGCGTGTCCAAGGCGAAGAGTTTCCGCCTCGCGACTCGCGAGGAGGTTCTCGCCTACCTCGGGAAATAAAAAATCAGAAAAAGCGAAAAAACGCTTGCAACTCTCCCTTTCTCTCTTATCCTGTCTCTCATGAATAACTACTCAATCAAATGGACCAGCGGTTTCGTCCTTAACATCTCCGGTTGCGTTTTCACCGTTGCGGGAACGAATCAGGTTTTGCAAGATTTCGGCTGCGCCAACGGTATGCCGAATAGCTGGTTTCACCAGTTCAAGGGCATGAAGGAATACCAGTTTGAAGTGGGGCGTTGCCTCACCCGCTACGTCGTGCCAGAGGCTGGCATCACTTACACCATCGACAGCTCGGACTAAATAAAAAATCAACCCTCACTTTTTTTCAACATGATTGCCAAATATACACTCAAGAACATTTCCCTTGCGTCTGAACTGACTGTTAAGATGCAGTTCGCCGTGATTCCCTCGACAATTCCTTATCAATACCACGACGAAATCCAGAAGTGGATGCGCGAGATGGTCCGCAAGGCAGAACAGAATGCGGAGATTTATGCGGAGGAAAAATTCGGGAAGATTTAATATAGGGACTATATAGTCCCCCTGTTGTTTATATAGTGTTTTATATAGCGCTATATCAAACCGGGCCTGGCCCGGCGAAATCGTGTCAAGAAAAAAAAGAAAAAAAAATCGAAAAAAAAATCGCAGAAAAAAGTTGACCGCACCAAAAAAAGTTTCATTCTCTCTCTCATGAACCTGATCAACCTGTTCCCCCGCTCTGCTGCTGAAGAAATCGCTGCTCTCTCCCCTGCGGAGATTGCCGAGATGGAGGCGTTTTTCGCCTTCGTGGATTCCGTGAACGATGAGGCCGAAGCCGCTTGGGATCGCTTCGCGGCGGATGTCGATGCGGGGGCGCGGTAAGCGCCCCTTTTTTTCTTTCACTTTTTTCTTTACCTGCACGAATTTTTTCTTACTCTTATCCCCATGAATCAGATCAACCTCGCTCTCACCCTCACCGAAGCTTCCCTCGTTCTCGCCGCGCTGCGCGATGCCGCCGACGCGATGAACGCGCCGCAGCTGGATGCGGTCATCGACACCCTACAGGCGTCCTACAACGCCGCCCATGAGGAGCCGTTTGACGGCTTCCGCACCGATGCGGAAGCGGATGCGGATGCCCTCGCGTCTGCGGGTCACGGCACCGACGAGGACTACGGGTCCGCCCACGATAATCACGACTACCCCCCAGAAGGTGACCATCACTACTACTCCCCCTTTGAAGACGACGGCTATTGATATAGCCTCTATATAGGGGACTCTACATCCCTTTATATAGTGTTTATATAGCGTGTGGGGAATTTTCCCCAACCGGGCCAGGCCCGGCACCCCCCTGTCAAGCTTTTTTTCAAAAAAAATCGAGCTTCATTTCCAAATGAAATGTTCCACGACGCGCAGAATGTTCCACGCTCCAAAAAAAAATTTGAAAAAAAAGTTGACCGCACAAAAAAAATCGTCATTCTCTGAGACATGAAAACAACCAACACCGAAACCACCACCAAGGTCACCGTCACCGAGAAGGCCATCACGAATCTGATCGCGAATGTCGAAATGACTTACGTTCCCGATCACTGCATGGCCACCCGCACCATAAAGGTGGGCGAAATCGTCGCGAAGCGCGAAAGCGACGCTGGTTGGTACGCTCCTTGGGCCTTCGAAGGCAACCCCGTCGAAAATTTCCGCGTCGAAAAACTTCTGGTCACTCGGAAGATCACCACCGAAATCACCACCAACGTGATCGAATAAAAAATCTGAAAAAAAAATTTGACTTCACGGATTTTTCCGTCATTCTCTCCTTCATGAAAAACTACCGCTGGTCTTCGATCATCATCGCGCAAGGGGAAAACTGTGAAGCCGCTTGGAAAGCGTGCCAAGCTCGCGCCATGAAAAACGACGTTTTCCAAATTGTCCCCGCTACCTTCACGGAGTACATCGTCGAATTTTCCTCCGCGAATCGCACCGTTTTCCGCTGGTTCAAAAAGTGAAAAAAAGTTGTTGACGAAACAAAAAAAATCTCCACACTCTCTCTCATGAACAAAAACGAAATCAAAGAAATCTACCTCAAGGGTGCGATGAAGAATCTGCTGGGTCAGATTGAATTTTATCTCCCCGCCAACGTGAGCCAGAAGGCCACCCGCGAATTCCGCGAGCGTCTCAACCGCGAGCTTGCCGAGATGGAGCAACGCGCCGAAGCTTACGCCACCAAGGTCACCTCATGAAATCAGTAAATGAAAGACAATTCGCCTATCTCCTGCAAAAATATGAATGGAACACCGAGCTTGTGGAAAAGCATCTTACTTTACGCGGTTTTTCGCGTGTTACTGCTGACGCTGCTTTTTGGGGCCGTCTCATCGCTGCGGGCGCAGAGCGCCACGGTCAGCGTCTCGCGTGGGGAGATTGTTGCGGCGACTCTGATCTTGGAAGCGGGTGGGGAGGCTGATCCCCGCGCAATGGCGGCGGTTCGCGAGGTGATCGCGAATCGCGCCAAGAATAAAACGGAGCTTGCCGTTTGCCTTGCGCCGAAACAATTTTCCTGTTGGAATAAAATTTCAGTTGAGCGCGGGATTGAAATCGCGAAGCGTCATCCGAAATGGTCCCACGCTCTCGCTTTAGTTAATCAGAAAACGAATTATACTAGCGGCGCGACTCACTATCACGCCCAAAAAGTTTCGCCAAGTTGGGCGAAAAAGCTTGCCAAGACGGTCAAAATCGGACATCATATCTTCTACAAATGAAAAACGGTCAACTGTGGTACAATACAAGGACGCGCCGAGTCGAGCGCGTGATTGCAACGGGGCCGCGCGTCTGCGCGACTTCTTTTCACCGCGAGGATCTTGTGGGGTGGCCCAACTCTTACTTGCGCCCCGCCACTAGTGCGGAAGTACGAGAATACCTTGACGGCACGGAAGGTCGTCGGTCTGTAGTAACTACAGAGGGGCGCTTGGCCTACGCTTGATTATATAATTTTTTCTGTGGAATAGTACGCAAGGAGAGCTTGCGGCATGGGGGAGTTTATGACCCCTTCATTAAACACCACGGAAATTATATAGCGTTTATATAGGCACTATATAGTGTTTATATAGCCGGGCCGGGCCTGGTTGGGGAATTTTCCCCAATATGCCCATGTCAAGCTTTTATTTGATATTTATTTATTTGCTGATTGTTATTTTGCTGTTGCGTCTGCTGATTTTTTAATCACACTCTTAACCATGCAACTAACCAAACGATGCCAATTCAACGGGCAAATCTACACGATGGATTTCCCCACGATGACTGAAGAGCAATACGCTACGGCTTTGATGAAATGCGATCTTGGCACTCTGATTCAAGAAGCATTTTTTTTCTTGACCGCTGATGAGCGCGAGTTCATCATGACTGGTACTCCTCCCCATGTCTGGGAAGAAATGTTTGCTGAACAAGAATCATGAAAATCAAAACTGAAGTCTACTTTAACCTGCGTAAGCACATGCTGTCGATTCGTGTCAATGGTAAGGTGATTGCCCATGCCCCTGCCATTACCCTCGACAATCCCACGTTCCATGTTAGTGAGGCGGGGCGGCAGCGCGTGCTGAAGAACAAGCGCAAGAATGTTCATGCGTGGGTGCGCGGAGATTGGGACAATTATCTCCGCACAAATTGCACCACAGTAATCCCCGAAAATTCTGTTGAAGTTACTTACAATCCCTACAAGTATTCCACTTTTGTGCTTGCAAAGGATGGGTCGCCAATTAAAAATGCCCGTTACGTTGCCATCTACGGGAAAAGAATCTTTGCTCAACTATGAAACCAATGATTGAACCTACCTACGCATACCTGCGCGGTGTGCTTGATGCTTACAACAAAGGCTCGTATGATTACGAGGCCGTGAAGAAGATGAACAGCCCCAACGCTGGCAGCGATTACAAGGCTGGTTACGACAAGGGAATGACAATCTATTGCGACGACAATAATCTCGACACGGAAGAGCATCTGAACTACTAAACCAAATGAATCTCGACAACCTAATCACTAACCTTGAATTTAGGATTGCTTTTGCCGAAACTAATCTCCGTTACATTGCCAGCGAACCACTCTATGAGCCTCGACGCGAAGAGTTGCGCGAATTCAATCTAAAAGTGATCGAAGACACTAAGCGCGAATTGGCCGAAGCATTAAAAAAGCAACGAGGTCAATAAAAAAATCGGAGTTTTGCTGTAACTTTTTGGTTGCAGCTTGGCCTCCGGGCCAGGCCCGGCGAATGCGTGTCAAGCAAAATCTCTCTCCCAACTAAAAATAAATTCAAAAAAAACATTGCACACGGCGCACACTCTGTCATTCTCACTCTTGCTGACGGGGAGAAACCAAAGCCGTGAAGACTCCCTAGTCACTCATCACATAGGAGATGAGCAGCGCGGCTCCAATTTAGTTCTTTAAGATTTTTAGAGCATCCGGTCAACACTCCAGTAGGGTCGCTCCCTGCGTTCTAAAGTCAATTGTTCTGGCACCCGCGAAGTACCAGAACAAGAGACGCCGAGGAGAGTGCTAGCTCTAATCTTTTTTGCAATGAACCCAAAGATAAGGCGGGGGTTGGGCTGACCCAACACTAGCGCGTGAAAGCTCGCGCCATTGCATTTTTTTTCTTGCTTTTTTTAATTCTTCAACCATACTGACAGCACGATGAACGACCTTCACCTACTCCCTCCTCAAGCTGACATTGACGCCGCATTTGAAATTGAAAAGAATGTGGGGCAGAATAATCGCAGCCTTTACTTGGACTACATGAACAATGTTCCCATGTCTGCGCGCAAGACACCGAGAGAGTTGCGCGATGGCTGTATGCTCGCTCAACTTTTTAAAAATAATACTTGACGTTTCTGAATTTTAATTCAAACTGCTGCCATGATCATTGCTGACACTCCCTCTGCTATTCTCGCATACCGCCTGCTCGCTATGAAAAGCGCGCTGAAGCTTGAAACTCTGGGACTGAGTAGTTCTCGCGGCTCAGTCTCTAACGATGTCCGCTACCTGTGCGGCTCCCGCACTCGCGACAAAAAGAAATTGCTTGCCGAATTCGAAAATCATCTCAAGCATCACGGCTTCCTCAAATCATAATACCATGAAACTCGTCATCAATAGAACCGACATTATCGATGTTTTCGCCGCCAAGAGTGGGCTGGAACCTCATCAGATTGAAATCGACATTGTGTCCCAGCCTATTGTCCCTTCGTTTCCGAAGATCAATTCGCTTAACGATGTCGAAGTTCGCACCGCAATCGCATCGATTTTCGATGAAGCTATGAACATTCAAGACCAGTATCGCGAGGGCAAGACCGTTTGCCCTAACAAAATCAGCCTCATCAAAGCGGTTCGCACTCTCGTCCCCAACACCTCGCTCAAGGACGCAAAGGATTATGTAGAGAACAATCTTCTTGATTATCGACGCTCGTTTTAATATATAAAGTCTGGTTGATATAGCGCTATATAGAGTGCTGTATCAAACCGGGCCGGGCCCGGCAAAATCGTGTCAAGCTTTTTTTTCAAAAAAAAATTCAGCTGAACGCAAAAAAAAGTTTGCAAGTGCGATTCCACCCTGTAGACTGCTCCCGATGAATAAAGATTATCCGATTATGTACGGTTCCATGCGCGGCGCTCTGACGAGCATCGCTTTCATTCACAAGATTCCTGGTATCGAAATCAAAGACGCTGCCGCTTTTCAGAAGTGGCTCGACGAAAGGGCCGACGATACGGACCGCAGCGCTGCCGAATTCGCCGCGAAAATTAATGGAAAAAGTTCTTGAACTTTGCCCGAATCTCTCCAAACTTCTTTTCCTCAACCTCAACCAAATAAAAAAATGAAGAGCGTAAACCTCCATGTCTGCGGCGCAGACAATTCCCAAATCAGCCTTGCCGATCTCGCCAAGGTTCCGACTCCCAACGCTACCGAAACGTATCAGCCGATCCCTCACGCGGATCTCGTTTCGATTTTCCGCGAGCAGATGAAGCTTGCGGGTCTCGCGGTCAAGCAGGAACTGCACACGACTGCCCGTTTCGGTCAGCGTTACTTCGGTCTTTTCGAGATCGACATGGGCAAGGCTGGCTCGTCTGGCACGGTTGTGGGTCTCCGCAACTCGCACGACAAGTGCTTCCCTGCTGGCTTCTGCGCTGGCAATGCTCCGTTCGTTTGCTCCAATCTCGTTTTCCACAATGAGATTGTGTTCGCTCGTCGCCACACGACCAACGTGCTGCGCGACCTGCCGCAAATCGTTTCGCGCGGAATTGGCGCGCTCTCCGATATGTGGAACAAGCAGGAGACTCGCGTCGCCAAGTACGAGCAGACGCCCCTGACGGATGACGAGGCTGGCACTCTCATCCTGCGCGGGTATCGCGCTGGTGCTGTTGGCAAGACGATGATCGCGGATGTTCTCGACCAATGGGAAAAGCCCGCTCACGAAGAGTTTGCCCCGCGCAACCTCTGGTCCCTGCACAACGCCTTCACCGAGGTGTACAAGGGCAACTTGATCGCGCTGCCCAAGCGCAGCCAAGCCTTGCACAGCATCCTCGACCCCTTCGCGGGTCTCAACCTCACGGTTGACCTCAAGCCCGAACCCGTAGCGGTTTAATACAACGAGGGGCGGTGATCCCGCCCCTCTTTTTTTGTGTTATATCAAATCCTTTTGCTCATTATGCTGTTGATTATAGTGTTTAGAAAAAAATGCATTAAATAATATAGCGTCTTGCCCGCCTATATAGTGCTGTATATAGCGCTATATAGAGCCGGGCCTGGCCCGGTTGGGGAATTTTCCCCATTTCTTTAACCGGGAACCCGGTCAATTATATATTTATTTACTATTAACTCGTTATTGATTCACCTTTTATTTATTTATATAGCGCTCGTTAATGTTACGTTTCCTCCCCACTTGTATATAAGTACCGAGGTTTTGTAACAAATTGTTCTACGTGGAACAATATTAAATGTGCGTGATTTCAGTATGCGCACCCCACTGCCAGTTTTGATGCATCACCACTCGCTACCCACATCGATTAGAACCATGCGTCCTTTCGGTCATGGCAACTTGATTCACGATCCTAAGCCTTGTCCGTGTGCAACAAAAATAGAAAGTTTAATGAGTTTGATACTCTTTATGCTCAACTTCCTCAAATTGGAATGCGGTAGCGTCCCCATAGTCTGCACAATCACGGAGGTAATTAAGCAAAACTTTATATGCATCCTCCTCTGTCTTAGCTGTGATATCGTCTACGAATTGTACTCGGAATGTTTTCATACAGTGTTAAAAGGTAATTCAGTTTGATATTGTTCCCATTTCTGTTCAGCAGCGTCCCTATCGACGTTATCCAAATCGATATCAATAATCTCTATGTCAATGTCTACGGAGGATCGAATCCCCTGTATCATGCCACCTTCAATCCATATTGCAACTTTATGTTTTTTCATATTAAATAGGCGGGCCACCACTGTCGCAGGTTGCCCAGTCGCGTTATGTTTAACGATGTCGATACTCTACCATAACCCCAGCTTTCGTCAAGACTTTTTCTGAAGATTTTCCAGAACTTTTGACCCTGCGGCAGTTAGCTTGCGCGAGCCTTCGATCTTCATGTACCCTTTCTGAAGCAGGAAGATTTCAGAGTCGCGCTGGAGCGAGGAGCGGCTCATGCCAGTGATGGCCGACAGCATATTGAGCGAGCAGTCCCCACGGTCCTTGAGAGCGCGTAGGATTTGAATCTCGGTGTTGTTAAGACCAGACGCATTGATGCCAATCTTGTTGCAAAGATCAGTCCATTCTTTGACACCAAACTCTTTGATTGCTTTGGTCTCGCAGTAGAGTTCAATCTGCTTTGCGCGCTGCACGGAAGAGCGAGCATTGCCACGAACTGTGGAGGCGATCTTCTCCAACACATCACCCTTGAAAGTGATGTCAGGGAGCATCTTCTCTACGATCTTAGCAACATCCGAAACTGTGTACGGCTGGAAGTCAACAGGCGTGAGGCGATCTTTGAGCGGAGCAAACAGTTTGTCAGCCTCAGTAGTCGCAAGCATAAAGCTCTGCAACTTGAAGTTGAACTCGTACATACCGTCGCGCCAAGTGATCTGCTTCACATCTGCCTTCTCGGTATTGAAAGCAGAAAGAAGTACAGTCATCAAGTCCTTGGGGAGCGCATGGCATTCGTCCAGTAGAACAGTAACCTCGTTGCCTTGAATCACTGGAGCGAACACTTGCTCAAAGAACACTTGCGCGTTCTTGATTGTGCCGCAGTTGATTTCAAGGAATGAGCGAGGCGCACCGTCCTTGGCGTTAATGCCACGCGCAGTCTCCTTCGCGAATTCGGTCTTGCCCATTCCCTTCGCCCCTGTGAGCAGGAGGAAGGGAAACTTCTGGGTCTTGGAGAAGGCGTCGAGGTAGAACCCCAACTTCTTCTTGACATCTTCTTGCCCGACTAGTTCAGCAAAACGTTTCATATTAGTATAGGATTAGAGCTTGGAAATCTTGAACTCTACCTTCGGGGTCGAGTCCTCACCTTCAGCTTCTTGAATAGTGCGCGAGATCGGCTGGATTGTCAAGCCCATCTTTTGAAGCCAGACACGCGACACGGGAATGGCGCTGCTGGTGCCAACGAACTGGTCAAGGTCAGAAAGGCTGACGTTGACGAAAGAGGTCGAACCCGCAGGGCGACCACGACCACGCTTAGTAACGGTAGATGTGTTATTCATACGAGGGAGAATGTACCACATTTTAATCACTCGTCAAGCGATTTTCCGAATTTTTTTCAAAAAAAATCACCCCAAGATTTCTCAAGGGGTGAAGTGACGATGGCTATTTTTAATTAATTTTTAATCCTTCTTGGCTTCAGTATCTTTGTTGGTTGTATCTTTGGGGGTGCTTTCGGTTGCCATCTTGGAGACCTCCTTGGAGGTCGCTGCGGTTGGGGCTGCTGGTTCATTTGACGCCTTCTTCCTAATGAAGAAGAAATATCCTACAGTTAAGATGGACCCTACCATCAGCAGAACAATCAAAACGAAAGCAAAAAATGGGTGAATTGGCGGGCGATTAGATGGAACTTCCTTTTCAACTACAGGGGCCAACTGAATAACATTTGGCGTTAAACTAGCCCCTTCCGAATCACCTGATTTTTTGCGTTGAATATGAGCATCAATCGCCGCATCTAACTCCTTATTTGGTTCAGTTGCGTTCGCGTTTGATTTTTTAATATTTAATAAAATCTCGTTCGTCTTTTGGTCTACAATTAAATTTAAATCTTTTTCTTTTACCATCACATACTTATCTGCATTGAAGATTACTTGTGGTGGTTTATTTAGGGCAACTTCATTCGTGTTTGGCTTATTTACCGGGATCGCGTTCGTCTTTGGGCTTATAAATACAGGGGCATTTTTACTAATTGTTTCTCCTTTGCTATCTGTACGAGAATTTTTATTCAACCCGGCACACCCGGTTAACAATAAAATCACTAGTATATTTAGCCCCACTCTACTCATGATTGACTATATTTACACTTTGTCAAGTCATGTTTGAGCTATATATCAAATATCTATCGTGTTCTTTTTCATATTTTCTCTTACAGTTTTTGTGATAGAATGTATTGACAACAGGCTCTCTCTATGTTGTAATAAGTTCTTTAATGTCCCATTACAGTAGCCCACGAACACAACTACTGTTGTGATCGCTGCCAGCGCCGCTGCAATCGGAACAATAACAAACAAGAATAACACTAATATAAGGGAGAAGGATGACAATCTAGCTAATAGCATAAAAGTTTATTTAAAATTGCGAAAATGAATTAAAATGAATAAAAAATGGGGCCGAGCAGGTAGTAATCCAACTCTCACTAATCTTTAACGCTTTCTTTCTCCTGTTCTTTCTCTTTATCTATCTGTTACCTATCTCTACTCTTCTTTTGTCTTAGTCTTGTTGAAAATACTACCCTGTTTTTCTTACAAGTCAAGCCCTTTTTTGGGGCTTTCTTTTGGTAGTGAATGCTTGAGGCTTTTTCACTGCTATTTCGACCTTAGAATCCTTCAGTTTTTTGGATAGCATTTCAGCTTCAGCATGGTGGTACTGTTCCATTAACTTTTTGCTCCTGTTTTCTTCGTCCAAAATAGACTTACGAATTAAAAATCCAGTCAAAACAGTAATAAAAATTACCCCGAAACACTGTATTAAAAATTCCCATTGCATCTCAACCCCCCGTTTTAAATTAGATTAAACTCTACTTTGAATTACCCTTTGAGCTTTCTGAATTACCCTTTGAATTACCGTTTTGATTAATTAAATTATATAAAACCTTAACGCTTTCCTTCAATACTTCATGTTCTTCAGCGGTTAAACGAGCTGATTTATAAATTGCGACAAGGTTTTCTAAAGCGACTTGAGGAGTGATATTCATAAAATTAATTCTTCTTTTTAAAGAAACTGAATCCGTTTCTCTGGATTGATCTGAAGATAAAGTAAGGGAACCAAATAATCTTTGGAATTTTAATTACCCTAACATTAGGGGCGTTGATAAGCTGGGGTTTTTCGCCATCCCATACCCTTACCGTCACTTTGCCGCCACCTTTAAGATTAACGTTTTCTACGATACCATTGCGAGTAGGTGGTCTAGAAGGTGTCCAGTAGTTGTCGTATTGCCCGATTTCAATTGTGTATTCGCTGCCTTTGCGATCAAATATAATGTTTTTTAAATGCCAACCATTAACACTTCCTTTGATTGTAATCCCATTTTTTAATGGATAAAGAGTCAAATCTTGGAAAACATAATTGGTGCCGCGAACAACGTCAATGCAGTCTTCTTGCCCGCCACAAACCTCTACTCCTTTTACCAAAACATTCTGGCAATTGGAGAACTTCATAACGTCGTCATAAACGCTCGGAACATCAGGATTGCGCCAAGCATCTATGATTAGATCTTTTTCTTCTACATATGATTTAAAATTATTATCTTGTTTCATTTTGAAAAGTTTGAGTTTTTACGAGCAGCTTCAATTTGTTGCAAGTTGCACGAAAGCTCAAGCTGAACAATGTAAGCCTCTAACAATTTTACTTTGCTTTTAAGCTCTTCTACTTCTGAAAGTAGTTCTATCCCGTAATTAGCTGGAACTAGCGAAAATGACTGCATACTAAATATTAAATTCTATCTGCCGATCTGCAACAATTTCTTTAGCAATCCATCTTAAATTTTCATTCTCGTCATTGATTTTGTAACTGCCGTTCATCATTTCTGGTTTGATTGGAGTGAGTGCAGGAGATCCGCAACATCCGCAACCTTCGATTTTGATCCCATACTTGTTTGACAGAACTGTTAGTTCAGTTAAAAAATCTTTAATATTCATTTTAAAACGATTCGGTCTATTTCCTTTTTCATCCAATCTGGTAAGCAACTAGGAATGTACCCATGCGGCGCATCTCCTCTGGAATTCAGCACAACTGCCGCACCAAGATATGCCAGCGACCTAACTCTTTCGGGGTCAAGAGTTTCGCCGTCATTGTGCGGGAAAGTGCATAAACAACCAATGTCCTCGTTCATTTCCGAGAACATCATTGGGTAATCTATACCTTGTAAGTAATATTTATCGCAGCCCATAACTATATTTTATTTTGTAAGTTGTCGTAATCCACTAAAGAACAAAACTCATGATCTGTTTCTCGCATTTCTTTAGCCATGCGTGCAGCGAGTTCTCTTAATTCCTCCCGATCTTCACGCAACAAGATGATTTCGCTTTCGGCAAACATGAATTTCTCCCGCAGCGCGGCATTTTCGCGCTCTAGTTCGCGGCAAAAGTCTGCAAGCGGCGCAAGCCGCATTCCTTGGGAAACTGCAAACATCACCGCGTCGTCCGTTCTAGGTGTACAGTTGTCGCTCATGGCTGGGCCTTTCTCGCCGCGTCGATGGCGTCGCGGAAATGCCCGGCTCTAATAGATGTCTCGTCGGCAATACATGCTCGATAGGGCGGCGTTCTGCGATAGATACTGCCAGAGTTTGCTTCTAACCAATCCAAGCGAAAGCTATCTGCTCGTAGTCGTGCAATTTCTCTTTCGTAAAAGCCGGCCTTTACCTTCAGGTCATTGATTTCCTCACATGCAATCCGAAGGTGATTCCGTTTTGCTTCTATCTCTGCTTTAAGTTGCTTTCTGAGGTCATCGCACTCTGCAATGTACCAGTCGATGTCGCGCTGGTTTGGTTTCGTCGTTGGTAGTGTCATTTGATGTAATGCTTGGGCGTGTCGATTGGCTTCTGCGATTAGGTGGTCGCTCACGTTGGCGTTCCTCCTTGGTTGAGGTGTTGACGCATGATGGCGTCGTCACCTGTTTGCTTACTCGTAACGGTGCGTGCGATATCGCGCAATTCATTTGCGTCTAATGCATAAGCATCGGCAATCATTTGAAGTCTTTCCCGTAGGGCGGCGTTTTCGCGTTCCAGCTTTTCGATGTAGTCTTTTAAAGTTTCGCAGGCTTTGGCCCATCGCTGGAGAAGTAATGATGTATCATTCATAACTGTATTACGCTTTTAGTTGTTCAATTATTCGGCGCAGCTCTTCATTATCTTCTTCGAGAACTCTTTTTTCTTCTGTTAGTCCAGAGATGACGTCGCTCAAATCAGTGATGGTTTGATCGAGATCAATAATGATGCTTTGCAGATTTGAAAAATGCTGAGCAGCTTCGGCTGCCGCTTGTTCTGCTAGGCTTATTTCACGGTCTTGAGTTGAGTTTGTGTTTTTCACTGCTTCGCCTCCTTCCTCGCGGTGTCGATGGCGGCGCACAGTGCTTCAAAATCTTGAAGCTTTATCATTATGTAGTCGTCCACACTATCGCGCTCCGCCTGTTCTTCGGATTGCAGCGGGCCGCCGTTGTTTACTATCAATTTCATTGCTACGGTCCGCAGCGCGGCGTTCTCACGCTGCAATGCGGCGTTCTCATCCTCAAGTTCCGCAATGCGGTCGTCCAGCATGGACATAGTTTCGTCGCTCACGGCTGCTCTTCCTTCCGTGCGGCGTCGATGGCGGCGCGCCATTTAATGCATAGCTCGTCCCTAACCCATCTTTCTGGATTGCCTGTAGTCGTCGGATGATCCGTGCGCCACTCCGTTGTTTCGGCACGCTTATTGATGGCCTCTACCAAAGCCGCCCGCAGCCTAGCTCGCAATGCAGATTCAGTAATAGCCATCTGCTTAAGCTCTTGTTCAAATTTAGCTATTTCATCCCGCGGATCTGGAATGTATCTCTCATTGTCTTGCCACCATTTATAGTTTTTCATAATGAATATAATATGGACCGCTTTTTACAGAATGTCCAGCTTATTCTAACGGAATGTTGTTCAGAGAGTTCTTTGCTTCCTCAATAATACGATAAAGGAAGTCAATCGAAACTACGCCGAGATGGTCCTCTGCGAAATTACCAGCTTCATGGTAATTGGCAAAGAAACCAAGAAACTTGAACGAACCGCCCTCAATCTTGAAATATGCAGTTTTCATAAAAAATCAATCAGATTTCATCTTTGCATTTCCAATCCATTGAATTAAAACAAATAGAGTCATCTTCCCACTTACCAATAGTTTTTAGAAACGCCTCTGCTCTTTGCTTTGCAGTTGCGTGCCAAGTCCAATGGTGAGGCTTGTCGGCTCGATTTCCAACAGTATTTCCAAGAATATTGTAAAGTATATTGTTGTATTCGTAACAGAGATGATGTGATTGAAGGTTCTCTTCTGCTTCGTGCATTTGATTTAGGTCTCTATTATATTCAGGAGGATATCTAAATCCAGTGCCGTTTGGGCTAATCCAAGGATGAGTTGCATAATTATCAAATGCCCACCCACAAAACAGAGCAATGCGCCCGTTTGGGCCATAACTTTCAATGATATGTTTGGTTTTATCCATAGTATTATTCTTCCCACTTTCCAATGGTCTTTAGAAATGCTTCTGCTCTTTCTGCGGCAGATACATGAGTAATACACCATACAGATATTCCCATAATATCAAGAAGATGGCCCATATATGTTTTGATCTCTTCTGTAGATAGGTGTTCTTCTGCTTCGTGCATAGCATTTAGGTCATTGGTATAATACTCAATAAACTCCAACGGTTCTTTTTGTGATTTTCTGCCCATCAACGAAAGACAATCATCGTCCATATCCACAACATACTCACGCACATCAATATACCCAAGATATTCAGCAATGGCGGTTCTTTGTTTAATAGGATCCATAGTATCAATCTCCAATAACAATATATTTTATCTCTGTTCCGTCAAGATAATTCTTCAGATCAATATACTCTTGATGAATTTTTTTATTAAATGGATGAAACTCCTCAATATACTGGTCTAAAAATCCCAACCAATCACTTGACTTCCAAAGCGGCCAACCGCCGTATTCGTCATTATTTCTAACGCCAACACAAAGAAATTCATCTTTGATTATTGTCGCAAACTTTTTAGAAACATGCTTGCATATCTGATGATCAAATATCATCGTATGCGGTTTGATTTTAGATAGTTTTTTGTTCATGTTGGCGTTCCTCCTTCGGATAGATGCTGACGCATAATAGCGTCGTTACCCGATTCTTTTTTCGCGGCGCTATCAAATGCGATGCGGTCTTGCTGTTCGGCAATACGCACGGCCTCCAAATAGGTTTTGCCCCAGCACGTTGTGCCGTCGCTTGTCAGGCATAGGAAATCCGCGCCTTGCAATTCCAACTCCTCGCCGCGTTTCTTTTCCAGCCACGATAAATAGTCGAACGCGTCAGCTTTGATAATCAGAAAGTCCGCCAGCCGTCGTGACGATTCCAACTCCTCCCGCAGCGCGGCGTTTTCGCGCTCCAACCGCTCAACTAAAGCATCTAACTGAGACTCTCTATCTAAATGCAATTTCATACTTTTTCCTTTCCAAGCAAAGCTGCAACAATCTTCTCCGCATTCTCTTGAATAGAAGGATAATGCAAAGTATTGAAGCTCTCCCCGTGCTTCGCAATAAACTTCTCCCAATCTTTCTTCTCTTCTGGAGTGAGCGGCGTCTTGTTGGGGCGAGCTTCGCCAGCCTTGCGGATAATCTCAACGAGCTTATCTTCCATTAGACGAGCAGCAGCAGTGATATGACTCTTGTCTGGATAGATTTCTTGGCGAATAGAGGTGCAACCATCCTTGACATGAATTAGCCAAAAGCCATTACGAAGACCTTGGTAAGCATAAGGATCATTGTCTGGAATGAACTTCTTACCTACCTTGCGATACAAACGATGATCTTCCTCAACAGAAGCTCGGTGAGTAATTGGATCAGTCTGAAACTTAAAGGTAAGCTGGCTATGCAAACGAGCGACTTCGTTTCTGTAATACTCGATAAGTTCTGCGTCAGTCTTCTTTTTCATTGTCGTTATTATGGCGCGGTTCCGTTAGAGTTCAAGCTTTAAACTCAATACTCAATTTTGTATCGTTATAAATATAATCCCAAATAATTTCTGCTTGTTCGTCGGTGACATGCAATGATGCAATCAAACCTTCAAAAAGCTTGTCTTCTTTTTTTCTGTGACTATCAATTAATTTTTTAAACTTAGCAATTTCTTTTTGCTGCTTCTTGCTAATTTTAACTTTCATTTTATTGAAAATGGCCTCCATAATAATCGAATGTTTTTTCTAAATATTCAAGCGTTTGAAGAGTATCTTGCAAATCATCCTTTTCCCAAGCACTCAACCTTCTCTTGCCCATATATTTTTTAAGTTGTGAGCGCAACATTCGAATCTGGTCTTTTAACGATGCGACGACAATGCCGTCTGCTGTCTCTGCATCAATTTCTACTTTATCCATTTTATTCGTCTCCTAAGAGTAAAATTGCCTCGCCAATCTCCCTGCGAATATCTTTGAGCAAATCTTCGTGCGTCACTCCATTTTCCAAACCATACTTCATCGCATTTCTGATTTGACGGTCAATGTCACTAAGAGCGAGCCAAGCAGCCCCAGCGTGAACTGCGCGAATATGCTCTCCCCGCTCTTCTGGCAGATTAAATTCAAGTGTCGCTTTCATGTGAATTAATAATGTTATAAAATGACTCTGGCAGCGTTACATTTTCGGGAATAAGTTTGTTTTTGAATAAGCTGGCGATCTCAAGCTCAGAATACCCAGCAAGCCCGCAGCCAATCTTAGTGACCAAGAACTCGGTGTCTGGATACTCCATCGCTTCAGTGAGGAAACACTGGATGTAGAAACCGATCTTGTCAAGAGGAAGAGTGCGGATTTCCAAATCTTTTGTTGGGATGGCGTAGGAATTACCCACTAGACCAAAGCCTACTCCCCATCGTGCGCCAAACTTTTGCAAAGCAATTTTAGCAGCACCAGCACCGTGAACTCCAGCCTCGTTCGAACCAAAAACAAAAATTTGGTTGGGCTGGAGAGAAGATATGTTATCGGGCGTGAATTTCATTTCTTTAAAACTATGCGGTCAATCTCTTTCCTTACCCAATCTGGCAAACAAGCGGGAATGTAACCGTGATCAATTTCGCCTTGTTTTAGCAAAACAACGGTTGCGCCAAGATAAGCAAGAGAGCGAACCCTTTCTTCGTCCAGTTTAAATCCATCGTTGTGAGGAAAAGTGCAAAGGCAACCAACGTCCTCGTTCATTTCTGAAAAAGCAACAACGTCATCATCGCTTAAATAGTATCTATCACAGCCCATAATTAATTATGATTTTTAAAGTCGGGCCAATTGAAACTTTCTTCCAAGAACAGAGAGAAACTATCGTTGAACTTATCTTCGTCTTTCACTTGCATCGTGATTTTGAGTGCTGCCATTTCCCTAAACAACGCAAGTTTCATTCTGATAATATCCTCCATATAGACTTCTCTATTGGTAGGTGGTTGGAAAATTGGTTGGTTTGTGATTGAAGGAGTCATAAAATTGGTAGCCGCAGTGGGATTCGAACCCACACTGAAATCATTTTAAGTGATTTGACTCTGCCGTTGGTCTATGCGGCCAAAAAGATTGGAATACGCTAAGTTTTTGAGAAAAACGATTTACTTTTAGTGTAAAGAAATAAGTTATGAAAAAATATAGAAACTATACTGATGAACAGGTTATTGAAGTTGCGAAGAATGTCAAGAGTATTGCTGCATTTCTTCGCGGTCTTGATCTAAAACCTGTAGGAGGTAATTATTATACCGCTCACTGTTTGATAGAAAGATTGGAAATTGATACTTCTCATTGGACTGGTAAAGTATGGAATAAAGGATCGATGTTAAAGAACTGGTCAAATTATTCAAAAGCTTCGTGTTTAAAACCACATTTAATTAAAGATCGCGGACACGTTTGCGAATCGTGCAAAAATACACATTGGTTAGAAGAACTAATTAAATTGGAAATACACCATATCGATAATAATAGAACTAACAATCAACCATCTAATTTGCAATTGCTATGTCCAAATTGTCACTCAGTGACTGACGGATGGAGAAAGCGGAAAAAAAATTAAATCGTGTAATCTATTGCTACTATAGCACCTCTGTTGAGATAGTCAATAGCTCTTCTCAATAATCGTTCATCATCGTTGAATCGACCAAGAGCAAGATTGCAGTTATTGCATATATAACCGCGAAATTCATGAGAGAAATGACAATGATCCAAAATCCAATCTTGCGTATGGTTTCCGCAGATGGGACATTCACCAGCTTGAGGCGGGGGATTTTCATCTTTTAATTTTTTTCTGAGAACTGATAATTCTTTGCAGCAAACTGTGCAAGTGTTTTTTCTGCCTCCAGTTGACGAGGCGAAGAACGGGAATTGTTCAATTTCTTTTTTCTCCCCGCACTTGCGGCATTGCTTCATTGAATCATAGTAATGTTTAGTTTGTGTATTTCAATTGGTGGTGCCACTGGGATTCGAACCCAGAACCAACGACTTAAAAGGACGCTGCTCTACCGTTGAGCTATAGCACCGAAATTTTAAAACTCAGGTCTAAACTTTTCCAATTCGACGGAATCGGACTTCAAGTACTTTTGCACCATCTTCATTTTCATTCCCATTCTCTTTGCGATATCACGAACATTCATATTGTGTTCGTGACGAAGATGCAGGATATGAAGTCTCAGAATATTCCTGTCATCATACGGTGAACCGCGACTTCCAAGGTCATAGAGTTGGGCTTCAGTTAATTGAACGTAAGACATTGTGAAATTGGTTGTCCCGCTGGGATTCGAACCCAGAACCTAGCCCTTATAAAGAGCTTGCTCTAACCAGTTAAGCTACGAGACAATGTAAATTGGTGGGCGGTGAAAGACTTGAACTTTCACTCAAAGGATTATGAGTCCTCTGCTTTAACCATTAAGCTAACCGCCCATTGGCGCGAGGACCGAGAATCGAACTCGGAACCAGCAGTTTAGAAAACTGCTGCTCTATCCAGTTGAGCTATCCCCGCGAAATTGGAGCAGCAGATGGGATTCGAACCCACAACATCCAGCTTGGAAGGATGGCGCTCTACCATTGAGCTACTGCTGCTAGTTTTAATTAATTTAAAACCTGTTCTTGGGGTTGATTCTTTAGGCGTTCACGCTCCCGAGCAAGACGACGCATTTGATTCTGATACTTGCGATCTTTCTTTTCGTCATAATTCAGAGCAGCTTGAAACTCATCACGATACTTGGCAAGGATGAAGTTGTAAGTCTTCATCGTGGAGGCGGCAACTGCCGCATCCGAATAACCGTTGAACGAATCAACGGAGTTGCTGGGCAAAGGAGCGTTTTCGTCCATTGTATTAATCAAATAAATACAGTGTGATACTTGAAATATTTTTGGCAACGATGAATAAACGCATCGTAGCGGTGGCTCATCGACATAGGAATCGGAGCAACTGAACACTTCCGAGAGCGTTCGTAAGCTATTTCAACACCCATTTTTGAATTAAAACGATCTCCAGCAGAGCCGTTGCACTTTGACCAACCGATATAAATTTCAGTTGGATTCAAGTCATTGACCGTAGCAGCAAATACTCCGATTCGCTGCCTCTTCTTGTTTAGGATGTAAACGTGAATTCCTTGTGGATTATTCATGATTGTGGTTATGAGCTTCGATGATGTAAAGATACCTTGTGCTGCGGGTTTCGTCAAGAGTTTTCCGCGAGAATTTTGTAGTCGATCTCAGTAATTCGGCTGTAGCTGCCGCACTTATGCTTGGTTAGCGAGTTATAAGCAAGACTAATCCGCTTCTGATTTGACTTGTTGGGTGGCACTGAATGAGGTAGGTAAGATGGGAAAATAATAAAATCTCCGTTTTTCAAATTAATAGGCATAATGGAATCGGTGTACTTTTTTTCTCTGTCTGGATTAGCTGGATTAAAAGGCTTTGGATCAATAAAATTTCTTGTTGTTTGAGCGTAAAGTTTATGAAAAACGATTACGTTATTGCTGTCCGTAGCTTCCAAATAAAGCACGCCAGAGGCAATTGAATTAGGATGAATGTGCTGTTGTGTATGTTCGTTTGGGTAGTTCCAGTTGACCCAACTCTGAGTCAACAAGCATTCGCCGTCAACATTCATTTTATTCCGAATGAAATTTGTCGTTTGTTCGCAGATGAAATTTTTAAGATTAATAAATCTTGGGTCATTCAAGATATATTTGTTTGTACTGAAATGATGGGTTGAACCCATGTTTCTGTCAGACGGATGCTCCTCTTCTTTCTTCAAAGAGTCAAATTCTTTCTTAAACTTTTTTCCAAGATTCATCTTGACCAGAGGAATCGGAAACATGTCAAGCGTTTCAGTTTGGATTTTCATTTTCGAGTTCACGATATTTTTGCTCTGCATCTTCTCTAGCATTTGGCCCGCCATAATACCAGCCTTTTGTGCCAAAATCTTCATCTTTGGGCAAATATTCTGCCGGTTCAATTTTAACTCCTTTAATTTCATATCCGTTGTGTTTTTGGATCAACACAACTTCGTAGCCACCGCACTTATAATACATTGCAACCTTGTCGGTGCGCTTAACCTGCTTCATGGAATAACCATGATTTTTCATTTCAATTGGGAGTGGTTTCATGTAAGACGATTATGAAATACTTTTGAACACTGCTTCAATCCATTAGCTTTTAAATGAGCGGAAGCCCATTTTAGTTGAGTGTAACAATCTTTGCAAACATATCCAACGTCAATGTCTTGACGGCATTCTTCTACGTTGGGATCGAACTGATACTCGCAGCACTGGCAAATAACGATTGCTGGCGCGCTCATGACCAAATGCGATGCTTTTCAGCAATCCATTCATTACCATCATAATCTTGAAGCGTCCATTCAACGTCATGAGGAATGTCAACAATTTTGAGTGAGCTATAAGAGTCGGCGGCTTCTTTTAAGCCAAGTTCTTCTACTGTTTCAAGTAAAACAGGATCGTCACGTTTCAAATCGTGTTCACTAAAATAATTGCCGTCAACATAAAAAATAAGACGGCGATCAGAAATCGCTGAACTTTTCTTTTCAGTTGTAAATTTCAACCTCTTCTTGTTAAGATAAAGCTCGACAGCTTTATCACTTAAACCGAAACCACCGAAATCAGCGTTAATTAATACTTTGCGAGTTTTCATAATTTTGGAGCCTCCAGTCGGATTCGAACCAACGACCTACAGTTTACAAAACTGTTGCACTACCACTGTGCTATAGAGGCGAATTTTTATTATTAAAATAGTTTGGTTTCTTGAGTAATTTTATGGTTAGCAATATGAATAGTATGATGCTAAATGACAACATTCAAGTGTAAAATAAAATATGGACAGTCCTCGTCTACTTCAAGCAGAAATTCACGCTAGTTTTAATACTGGTTCTGGAGATTGGGCAGCATACAAAGCCCAAATAACTGGATTATACTCTGCAACTGGTTATGCCGCAAGTGGGAACGCGACATTCGGGGACTTTTCTGACCATCTAATTAGAGAGTTTAACGGCAAAATCATAGAGTTGGGGATGCCAACGGGACTGACAATCCAACCCTATGACGCCGGTTACAGATTAACTGGGATTAACCTGTCCTAGCTCTTTGCTCTTGACGTAAGCTGACATAAGAACGCAGTAGTTCATAATGTCGAGGATAGCGTCTTCGTAGCTTTCGTTCTTGACGGCGAGCTTGCCATCATTAGCGAAAGTTGAGAGCCGAGAAACCTTGTCAACGATCCTTACAAGGAACCCCTGCTCTGCGGAGCAAACACCCATCGATTCGCATCGTTGGAAATTTGCAAAGGGATTATCTCCCTTGCTGCCAGCATAATCATTGTTCTTCGCCCTCATGATCCCGAGTGCTTTATTAGTCAACTCGGTATGATGCGCGAACAGTTGCTCTCTGGTCATGTCGATTTTTAATTAATTGTTTTTAGTGCAGCGCGGAACTTATTCAGAACCGTATAGAACTTTGTTTCCTTGTCAGTTGGTTCTGGAATAATGGAGCGTACCATTTCCTTGTCCTCTCCAACAGAAGCATGAACAATAACGTGGGCATCATCCGTGCGAGAAGTCTCTTGTGAGAGACACTGGATTGCCCATGCTACTGAGTTTTGCAGCGCGAGGTCATAAAAGTTCACACAATTCTTGAGTGAACCATCTTGTTCAAGGCTCCAAACCTCAAACCAATTCTTGTTTGGCTTAATATCTACGCTCAAGGGAGTAAATGTTTCTTCGTTCATTAGCTATTGGGTGTGTGGAACTGCTTGGCGCGAGCCAGCATGAAATCGTGAATGTAGTGACGAGTTTCCCTGTCAAGAAGGCGACCATTCTCTTGGGGAAGAGTCTTCACGACCTCATCGAAATTCAAACCAAAAGCGAGGCAAAGCCCCTTAATCTTTCGGTAAATACCGATCTCCTTATACTTGAGTAGAGCAAATGCAACGTCGAGTTCAGTCTCAGAAGCATTCTCTAGCTTTTCAACGAGTGGATTTTTATTCATAATTAATCAAAATGACGGGACAATCTGAATCTGACTAATGGGAACAGCATTCCCATCAGAATCGTAATGGTAAGTCGAATTAAACGGCAACTGACTAGTGGCAATGTCGAAAATCAGATCGACAGAAAGATCGTAGCCCTTCATGCGGCTCTGGATTTGCTTAATTGTAGGATATTCACCAATTGAATGCTTAGTGTCAATATAGTTTCGAATCTTTAGTTTAATGAAATCGTTTTCAACTTCATCGTCGGAAACTTCATCATTAATATTGAAATCATAATCAGAATCATAGTCAGGATCATAATCATCACTAGCATCCTCATTGTAAACGGCATTAGGAATTTCCTTACGCTCAGGCGTAATGTCGCTCAAGACGCGATACTTTGACACGCGCAACTTCTGATATTCGCAATCGGTCGGCACGCTAACAGCATCAGCAGGGTCAACCTCAACCACAAGGAGACGCCCATCAGAACCAGCCCAATTATTTGCATAATCGTAGCTGCCAACGTGCAGACCAAAAGAGCAGTGATTTTCTTTGTTATCATCGACAGAGCGGCGAGCAACCTCAATCATTTCTCCAACACCATTATAAATGGAACCATTAGCGGCAACATTGCCGCGCACAACAACAGTATCCTTGTTGCCCTGCTTCGAATAAAAATCATTATTAACTCCCTTGTAGGCGAGGAACTTTCCATCAGCAGTGATGGGAAGACTCTTGTACGAAAGGAAAGTGTAGAGTTCGTTGACTGAATTCGCAGAGGGATTCTGCATCAGACGGTCAATGAAGTTGAGCAGAGGCTCGGCATCCTTCGCCCCCTCCTTCAGCATGGCGAACAGCTTGTCCACCACAACGCCATGAACCTCAATGCCGCTGTGGAATAGCTTGCCATCATAAATGGCGATGGCTCCATGAGTCATGTTCTTGATCTTATTCTCAATCGTGATCAACTCAGGAATGAGATCGTACTGAGCGTCAAGGATAGCTTGGCGCAAGGAAGAGAAGTTCGGGTGCGAACTCTCAACGGTGTGCGGCTTGCCATCAACGAAAACGGTGATGGAATTGTCGCGCATGATGTAGGCTGGCTTATTCATAACTAGGATATATTATTGTGGTTTAGGACTTACGATTATCAACTAAATTAATGTAGTCAAGGAGAAGTTTAGCGGCACTTTTGACACCGTAGAAGGAACCGTAACGCCCCTCAAACAGTGCGAACATCATCGGATAAGACTGGTTGATTGTCAAGACTTCTTGCTTGATTTTTTCAGAAATTTTCGAGTCGAGAGTACAAATGTTATCATCGACGCAGTGGCGAGGAAAATCTCCCAAAACGTGAAACTCTTTGATTTGCTCTGGAGTGAAGCCATAGTCACCCATGTCGTCGCTTTTATTCCAAGCGTCGAAATAAACTGAAATCGGGTGATTGTCAGGCAAAGCTTTCCTCAGATCACTGAGGTGAGAAATCATAGGGAAAGAGCTTGTGCGAAATGACTTCTCCTCTTTGGCATTAAAAATTGATTTAAATTGAGCAATTGCCGCATTGAATTTGGGCATGAGGGCATCATGCAAATTAATAGCGTGAGCGGGGAGATCAGTCCTATCCAAGACGCCATAAACATTGTCATAATTGATGCCAAAATGCTTTGCAATCTTCCAGATAGTTCTGAAGTCGTGCATCTGAAAGTTTTTGTGATCACCGAAAACAATATCGTAACTGTTGCCGCCGTTATGCTTGATGTCAACATAATAGAAAGGATCGCTAGGCATTGGAACCTTTTCCTTGAAACTGTAGCTGTAATGGCTGTTGGAAAAGATTTTGCGTACATTGTTGAACTCTTTACTCTTGGATGAAACAGGAGTGAGTTTAGAAGCGAGGTGAATATGATCGCAAGAGTTATGCTTGTAAAGCAGTTTGCTTTCGGCGTCAGCAAGGGAAACTACATAGATTATCCCATCGATTCCCTTGGAACTCATTAATCCATTAACGCGATCATGAATGTTTTTAACGTTATCATTGATAACGATACGCCAATTGTTTCCACCAGCATAAAACATCTTGGCACTGATAGTCTTTTGGACGTTCTGGGCCTTCTTTGACAACCGCACAAGATTGCGAGTGCTGCGAGACTTTCTGTAAATAGCCAACGGGACAATCGGATCACCGTTGATTTTAATTACATTTTTATTGGCATCAGTGAAGTTATAATTAGCGTCGCAGCAAAGCGACTCAAGGTTATTGGAGCCGCTCAAAAGATACAGCTTTTTAAAAAACTCTGCTGAGTCAGAAATCGCATCGATTTCTTTTTGAACTTGCGTTTTGATTTCCGTCTCCAGCTTAGAGATGGCGCGAGCAATGAAGTTCTTGGTCTGCGCGTTGTATTCTAGATTCTCGCGAGAGTGGTGCAATGCAACCGAGCCAACCGGAAAGAAAAAGACGAAGAAATTAGAGACGTAAGAGTTAGAGAAAGCCTTGTAAATCTTTGACGATGCAATCGGATGATTCGCAAGATTGTCGAGATTCAATGGATAGGAAATGCCGCCCATCACAATGATAGGATCGGAGCGTCTGTTCCTTTCCATTCCCCAATCAGCGTTCTTGATTACCCACTCTGGGACCAAACGGGAAAAACCTTTGCAAACAAACTTCTCGTCAGAGAAGCGAATGACCTTGTTGATTTCGCATTCGAAGTTGGAAATGTCCTCGCTTTTAACTGCAACAGAAATCTCAATGCCACTCGGCTCAGAAGTGGAAGTGTCAGAGAGCTTGGTGAAACGAGTGTCGCCATGCTCGTCAACGTACACCGAGATGACGATCTCGTTTCCGTTGTGGCGAGACGTAACCGTAAACGAATCGGTGTACGATAGCGGTGCGAAACGACCAATGCCGAAACCGCCGATTGAATCGTTATCGCTGCGCTTAGTGGAGCGACCATACTTGGTGTAGAGACCAAAGAGGTCAGACTCGGAAAGACCCGCGCCAAAGTCACGCACAACGAAAGTAGGACTCAGGCGAGTGGGCGCAGTAATCTCAACGTCACGGGATGAACCCTTGTTAGCATCTACCGCATTCGCGATGGT
>Ga0255065_1000025_pt1 | contig 37580 bp, 55 predicted proteins | sample Colum_Cont_RepC__2_FD_188441 | JGI IMG/M metagenome (GOLD analysis project Ga0255065, IMG submission 188441) | Freshwater microbial communities from Columbia River, Oregon, United States - Colum_Cont_RepC_0h | ecosystem: Environmental > Aquatic > Freshwater > River | place: USA: Oregon...
AAAGTTGACCCCCTTGATCTTGTACCGCTGCTCCTTCAGCCGGTCGACGATGCCGGCGCCCAAGCCCCCCTCGTCGATCACCACCAGCGCCGGCTTGTACGTCTCGATGGCGTCGATGACGTGCCCCACCACCGTCATGGTGTCGTCGCCCTTGTGGCGCTTGATCGCCACGATGTCGCGTCCCTGCCGGATGGCGATGACCGTGCTGTCAGACCCGAACCGCGCCGGGTCCACGCCGATGATAATCGGCGCCGACGGGTCTTTGTGCTGCGGCCGGCGCATGGCGTCGTCGACAGTGGATGCCCCGATGAACTGGTCGTCGGACGCGTTGGGGAACTGACCGTACACCTCGACGTGGGCCTGGGTGCTGTCGGGGCCGTACTCGTCGATGATCTGCTGATAGACCTGCTTGTCCGTATGCTCGACCGTGCGCGCGTCCACGATTTTGGTGTCCCAGAAGTCGCGCTTGGAGTGGAAGCATTCGTAGAAGTAGCCGCTGTTGCGTCGCGGGTTGCTGAACGCCAGCCAGAAGCGGTGCGGCGTGTTCTCCGTGAAGAAACCCGCCGCGACCGACCAGATGCTGTCGTCGATACCGCTGGCTTCGTCGAACACCAGCATGACCCCGGCAAAGTTGTGAACCCCCGCGTAGGCGTCGGGGTTCTCCGCCGACCACAGCCGGCCCTCGACGCCCCAGTACCGGGTGCCCATCTTGAGGTCGCGCTCCACCAGTTCCGTCAGCCACTTGGCCGGCATCAGCCGCGTGGCGCTGACCTCGAACCAGTGGCTGTTGAGCGCCATGCTGAGCCACTTGGTAATTTCCGCCCATGTGATCGACCGAAGCTGCGCCTCGGAGTTGGCCGACACGATGGTTGTCGAGCCGATCCGCGTGGTCAGCATCCAGATGACCAGCCAACTGACCAGCGCCGACTTGCCGATCCCGCGGCCGGATGACGTCGCCATCCTGAGCGTGTCGAAGTCGATCTTGCCGTTGTTCTGCTTCACGTGGTCGGCCATGCGTTGCAGCACCTGGCGCTGCCACTTGCGCGGGCCGTCGAAGTGTTCCAGCGGTGTGCCAGGCTGGCCCCACGGGAACACGAACAGCACGAACTTCAGCGGGTCGTCCTTGATGGCCGGCGTCCACAGCCGGCTCATCAGTTCCATTTCGTCGTCGGCGCTATACCGTGTGGTTTGCATCTTCTGCCTGTTCGATTACGTGCGCCGCCTCAGCCACACCTTCAATTACGCGGCGCTGAGCCTCTTGCAGTGCGGAGGTGATGGAGATGGTCTGGTTGACCTCGACCTGCACGGCTTGCTTGGCGACCCAGCCGTGGACGTGCTTCAGCACATCCAGCGCCGCCTTGGCGTCGCCGGCGCGGGCGGCGTCATGCAGCACCTTGGACATCTCCATCTCGCCGTCGGCCCGGCCCTTCTCCGCGGCCAACGCCGCCAGCGGGTCGAACTCGCACAGCGCGCGGTATTCGGTCGGCGTCATGCCGGATGCGAGCGCCAGCGCCTCGCCACGCAATCCATTACGCGCGGCGTCATAAATGGCTTCCAACCGCGCCTCGGTGGCTTCCAGTTTGCGCGGCTCATAGGGGAGCGAAAAGACTGCCATAGATTTTGTATAGCATGGCTGGTTGGGTTTGCAAAAAATAAAAAATTGTTTGCGGACCCTCCGTGACCGGGACGGGGCGGCCGCCGGCCCCCCTCCCCCCGGCCTTCGGCGCGGGGCCGGATGGGCGAGGCCAGGCATGAACATCTGAATAGCTATTCAGATGTTTAGATGTTTATATTGCGTTGCAGCATAATCTGTTACGTTATAACGTAACATTCCGCCTGGTCGCGCGCCTAGGTCAAATAGGTCAAATAGGTCAAATAGGTCATGCCGAAAACATCGCGCCAGCGCGACACGCGCCAGCTAGCTGCCAGCGCTATGCGTAATAGAATATAGTGTGGGATGCGCGGCCGTTATGCGCGGGGCGTTTGCGCGGGCCTAGGTCGTGGATAGGTCATCTAGGCATTCTAGGTCATGCCAAAAACATCGCTACAGCTCGACAGTCTATAGGTCATACTACTATATATTTTTACATAATATTTAAGATGGTCTCAAGATAACTAGTATAACCTAGAAAACCCAGGAAAACTGAAAAAAGCTAGTAAAACCAGCTACATGAGCGACCGGGCCAAATACCGCGCTAGGTCATGGCTAGCGTTGCCGATTTCCGCCAAACATGGACAAAATGTAAGATAAAACTTTCTGTTACACTCTGATTTGCCTTATTCTTGCCACAATAGGTCTGTAATAGAATCTGCATCGGCAAAACGGATTGCCTATTTTTCGGAGGGACATGTAAATGAATATGTGGCACGACGCTGCAATCTGCGCTTTCTTTCTGGCGCTATTCGTTTGGCTTCTAGTTTTTTGATCGGGGAGGATCAAACCATGACAAATTACCATTTCACGCGCAAAAGCCAAAACCGTAAAACCGGACCTATCCCGACGACGGTAACCAGCGCCGACACTTGCCCGGATGCTTGCCCGTTGAAGGCTAAGGGCTGCTATGCCAAGGGCGGCCCTTTGGCCATGCATTGGCGCGCGGTGACAGAAGGCGCGCGCGGTGGCACGCTAGATGCCTTGTGCGACGATATAATGGCGCTGCCAGAGGGTACGCTATGGCGCCACAATGTGGCCGGGGATTTACCCGGCGAGGGCGACGCTATTGATGATAGCGCGATGCATCAGTTAATCGGGTCCAATGGGCGCAGGCGCGGCTTCACGTACACGCATAAGCCCGCGCACGTTGGCCACAACGCGCACCTAATCGCGCACGCAAACAACATGGGCTTTACCGTTAATTTGAGCGCCAACACGCTGGCGCATGCTGACCAATTGGCCGCGCTTAATATCGGCCCCGTCGTCGTGGTGCAGGATGCGGTGGAGGGTACGCGTGCCGATACCGTTACGCCAGAAGGCCGCAAGGTCGCGACCTGCCCGGCCACGTACCGCGACGACGTCACCTGTGCATCGTGCGGCCTATGCGCCGTGCGGGATCGCAAGGTTATTGTCGGCTTCCCCGCCCATGGCGCTGCCAAGCGCGCCGCCGCAACCATTGCGAAAGGCTAACGCCATGACAACCACCACCGTTACCCAAGCCATTGCTAACCTATCCGATGCTGCCGTTGCCGCGCTGCAGGGCGCGCTTGTCACGCGCGGCCCTCGCAAGGGGCGGCTATTGTCGGCCGCGCCACCAAGCCAAAGCCTAGCCTATGCCGCATGGCAGGGCGCCATGCTGTCTTGTAATCCGTACAAGGCGAGCATCGCGGCGCTGCTATTCATGACGCCAGAACAGCGCGCCATACAGAAAGAGGTGACAGCGCTATTTGATGCGCTGCCCAAGGGCACGCGCATCGCGATGGACAAAGACCGCCAAACCTTGGAAGCGCTTGGCGCATGGTGACTAAGCAGGGCGCTACGGCGCCCCGCCCTCGCAAGGCGCCCATGCGGCGCCCTGCGACGGCGCTACTGCCGAATATGAGAGGGAAGAACATGACACAACACACGACCGGCCCATGGGTTACTTGGAAAGGCGCCTATGGCGCGCTTCACGTTGGCCCTGCCAAGCTTGACCATCCCGGCCGCGAGGTGGCGCAATACGCGGCCGAAAGGGGCCGCGACCTGCCGGCGCAACGGGAAGCCAACGCCCGGCTAATCGCGGCCGCGCCAGACATGCTGGCCGCGCTGCAAGATATCATGGCCGAATCATCGCGCGATGACGACGACCACGACGTTATCGCCACCATTCAGGGCATATGCCGCGCGGCTATCGCCAAGGCCAAGGGGGTCGCAGCATGACACGCAAGCCGACAATATGGGAAGCCCTAGCCGATCGACTAGGGCGCGAACCTACTCACGCTGAAGCCTGCGCCGAGGTGCGGCGCATATTGGCCGAAGGGGCAGCGCAAGCCAAGGCCGCCAAGCCATGACGCGCATTTACCTAGTCTATTCCGATGACGAGAATGGCGACGATATGAGCCTAGTCGTCGAAGCGCACAACCCCATTGAGGCCGTGCGCCTATGGCGCAATGATTGGGACCTGACCACGGACAAGAAGCCCGCCGCCGTTTTTGAAATGCCCGCCCTAACCGGGCGCCCGGCGGTGCATCAATGGGCGAGCCTAGACAGGGGAGACCGCAGCCAATGGTGAAGAAAATTGGCTTGTTCTGGTATCTGGTAAACGCCCCTGGCGGGGCGTTTCATGGCTTCCCATGGCCAACCAAGGCCGACGCTGACGAGATACTGCGCGCCGTTCTGGCGCAGCAAGACAAGGCCGCGCTGCCATGCTTACCCTAATCCTGCGGGCCTTGTGCCTGCTAATCGCAATGAGGAAGACAAGATGAACGCTGACGAAAAGAAAGCCATTCAATACGCGCGCTGGCTGGCAGAGCGGGACGCCATGCCCCTGCCGGAACATGCAGAAACCGCGATTGAATGGGCGGAACCCATGATGCGGTCAGGCGTCAGGCTGGCGCGCATCAAGGCGGTGACGTTCACGGGCGAGCGTTACGCCGTGACGGTAAACCTGCCGGGCTGGAACTATGATCCAAGCCCTGTGGAAGGGCCGCCGACCGGGGAGCCATGAGGCAGATGCTCAACCCGGCCGGCGGTGCGTGGGCTTGTCGGGGAGGGAAAGCCACCCACGCACAAGATTATGATACACCGCGCCCGAGGGGGATGCAATGACAATTTTGGATTGGCTACGCATGGCCATAGTGGGCCTGCTGCTGGGCGGGGGCATAGTGGCCCTGCTGGCCTATTGGATTGAAACCGCAACGAGGGAACTAGACAATGATCAAGACTAGCCCGCCAGCGTTTAAATCGCTGCGCGTTATCATGGCCAGCATACAAACCCACGAGGAACTGCTGAAGCAGGCATGGGAGGGGTCGGAAGAGTATTGGCGCATCCAGCGCGCCTTGGCGCTGCTGGGCCAGCAATTGGACGAGGCCGAAAAGCTGTGGAAGGCGCACCATGCCAAAGCCTGACAACCGACTGCCGCAAGGCATCGCTGCCGCCCATGTCGATTTCATCGCCCACGAGCGGCGCAAGGGGACGACGTGGGAGGCGATTAGCCGAACCGTGGGTGTGTCGGCCAAGACCTTGTCCACCTGGTGGGCCAAGCGCGGGGCATACAGCCCCTACCATAAGAGCCCCACGCGAGAGCGCGAGGCCAAGGGCTACACGCCGCGCAAGTGCCTCCGCTGTCAGATAATGTTTGACAGTAGTGGGCCGGGTAATAGAATGTGCGCGCGCTGCCGCACGGCAGACTGATAAGGGAAGAGGGAAAAATGGAAGATTTAACGCATGACGGGCTACGCAAGCGCGTGGCCGAACTGGAGCAGGCGCACATGGCGCAAGCACAGATAGCGTGGCACCACTACCAGCGGGCGCAGCTTGCCGACCTGCGCGCTGACGACGCCGACGCGCGCCTGAAGGCGTTTCTGAAGGTGGCGGAGGCGGCCTACTGGTCGCTGGCCTGGGCATGGCAGGACGGGCTAGAGGGCCAGCCTGGCCCGTTCAATTTGGACGGGCTGGATCCTGACGTGATGCCGACGCCAGAGCGCAATCTATACGAGGCCCTGAAGGGCTTGAAGCCGTTTTACGGCACGGAGGCAGCATGAAGACCTTTCTGGAGCGCCTGCGCGACAATCTGGCCATCGCCGAGCGCGAAGGCGACCATTGGGGCGCGGCGCGGATCAAGCAGAGCATCGCGGTGTTGCAATCGCTGGACAATGCGTCCGAACACGTTAAGCGGGCGCGCAAGCTGTTCGTGCCGCAGCAGCCGCCCGAGGCCGAGCCTGCCGAGGTGGCGGGCCTGCGCGCGGCCATGCACGACCTCGCCGGCCATGTCTGGCGCGGCGATTGGGACAAGCTGAAGCCGGAAACGCGCGCGGCGCTGGGAGAAAATGAATGAGCATAGCCACGAAAGAAGCGGAACGTCAGGCGAAGTACACGCACGACTTTTGGGGCTTGGACGTTCCCGCCACTATGATCCGATCCCTCGCCGCAGAGCGTGATGCGCTGCGGGCAGAGAACGATAAGCTGCGGTCGGAGAACGCGAAACTCGCCGCCTCAAACCATGCTTATCTATCTGATTACCAAGAAGCCAGAGGTGAAATAGAAAAGCTGCGGGCGGCGCTGCTGTTAGCGCGTTTCGCTGTATCTCATGCGTGTGAGCTTAGTGACCGGATACTTTACACGCAAGACTTACGCAGGATTGACGCGGCGCTGGGAGAAAAGGAATGAGCGACCTTAAAATCGTCGTTGGTTTCGACCCGGCGCGCGACCTTTGGATGGCCGCGGTCCTGCGCGGCAACGAGATCCTGACTATCGGGTATGAACCAACGCAAGACAAAGCCGCTGAATGGGGCGTAAAGGCAATGAAAGCTAGGGCATGGGAAAAGGGCGTTGATGATCCGCCCGACGTTTACGCCCGCGCGGAGCAGGGAGAAAAGGCTTGATCCAGCAACTAAACCCGCCCCTGCCACTGTTGACGCCCAAGGGGCGGGCGTGGGCGCATCTGGTGATCGATTACGGGCCGGAGGCAGACCTGCTATGGGTCTGCTTCCAAGACGCCACAGGGCAGTGCTGGACGTGGCCCAATAAAGAGGTCCGCATCCAGCCTAATGAAACCTTGGGCCGTCCTAACCCACCGCTTTGAGGTTGACCACCTTCGGCGCAGCTTCCTCTTCTACAATGCGCCGGAGGTCGCTTTTGCTGTATTTTTTGGCCATCTCGGGCGTCGCAAAGATGTGCTTCTTGTTCATCAATTCGACCGTCCCCACCCTGCCAACATCCACCCACTTGGCTTCCTTCAGCGCGTGAAGCAGCGCCGGCTGCGGTATCTTGACGCCTGGCGGGGCCAAGCCGCTCAGGCGGTCGCACACGGCATGGAAGGGCGAGGCGATGACGCCCTTGGCGAAGTCGCCTTGGCGGTTGCGGATCAGTTCGACAATGAAGCTTTCGGCCATGCTCATGCTATGCTCGATCAGGTTGGCCTTAGCGTCGTTAAGCACCGGGGCAGCACCCGGGTTGAACGCCGACACGTCGCGGGCGTGCAGCCACTTGGCGACCTTCTCAAACCCCAAGCCTTCCTTGTACCAGCGCCAGATCAGCTTGGCCTCGGCCTCTTCCATGATGGGCGCCTGCGACCACAGGACGAACCAACGGCGGTCGTCGCTACTGATCGTGATTGGAACCGGGTCGTTACTGAAGGCCAACACGAAGGCGCGGTTCACGGTATCGTAAGGGTGCAGCCCTTTACGGTTGACCGTCAACATCTCCGGCGGCGCGGCAATGATGGGCTTCAGCCTGTTGGCCAACGCGCGCCTGGTCGCGGCTTCCGGCTCCTTCAACTCGTTCAGGATGATCACTTCGCTCTCCAGCGCGTAGCCCCACTGGCTGTTCAGCGAATCGCCATCGACCAATCCGCGGTTGACCAGCCCCGGCCCGCACACGGCCCACAGGAACGGCGCCCACATGGTGTCCTTACCGGAGCCACCATGGCCGCCGTGCAGCACGGCGTGGTTGATCTTGACGCGCGGGTTCTGCGTCTTGAACGCCATGATGTCCCACAGGTGGTTCAACTCGGCCTCGTCAGGCACCAGCCGCCGGCAATGCTGCTGCCAGATGCTGATGTCCTCATGCGCCACCTTCGACACGTCGGGGCGGCCATCGCGCCAGCGGTTGCCATAAACAACACCATTGCGCGTGACCAACACGCTCTCGCCCGCCGCGTAAGTGACGCCCTCCAGCACCCGCGCGCCCATGGCCTGCCTGTTCTCGTCGAAGCAGGTGGCGGCTTCGATCTTGCGGGCGTTGTGGATCGACTTGCAGGGGACGTGCCGGAACAGGGCGTTGAAGGAATACCGGGTAATCTCCCGGCGTTCCTGAAGGTCGAAGAAGCTGTCGTCCGACACGACATAGGCGAAACGCTCATACCACTGCGACTTTTGGACCCGGCTGGCCTCCTTGCGGTCAACCTCGGCGATGATCTCCGCCGCCCGGTCGGGGTACTCGGCTGTGGGCGCCAGCTTGTCCATGGCGCGGGCCATGTGTTCAGCCAGCAGTTCGTCGCGCAAGCCGGGCGTGACGCGCGGGCCGCCGTTGTCTGCCACCCAGCCCAAGAAGGCCCGCGTGTCCAGATGCTCGCAGTGGCCATGGTAGCAGCAGAACGACCGATCCAGCGGCTTGTAGCGGGCGCCGATCTGGCCGTCGGTATGCTCGCCATGGTTGGGGCAGACGACGCCCAGCCAGCCCTCGGCGTTGACGCCAGACAGAACTAGGCCCTGCTCGTTCAGCCAGCCCAGAACGCTGTCCTTGCCCGTGTCGCGCAGCTTGAACGCGCGCTGCGCTGCCGTGTCAGCTGTGGCGGGCGCGACACCCAGCGCTTCACATATCTGCGGCAGGGTGAACTCGCGGCCGGGGTGGAACTCGACCAGCCGCGCCTTGAACTCACCGCGGCCGGGCTTCAGGTTCACGCTGCCCGGCAGGCGGAAGTTCCGCACCGCGTTGGTCGCACCGGGATCGGTGTAGCCAGCCGCCGCGATGGCGTCCATGGCTGCGGTGAACTCGCCCTTAGTGGGCTGGTCGCTGAAGGCGTAGCCCCATTGGAACGACCCCTCGCTGGTCTCCATGACCCATGTCGGCGGCAGGGGAGGGGTCTTGGCCTTGGTCCCCACGTCGTCCAGCATCATCACAAGGACGTATTCGCAATTGGCCGACGAGGCTGACGGTTGGCCGTCCTTGAACCGCTCCAGAATGAAGGAGCCGGTGTTGGCGTACCAAGCCCCCTCCCCTTTCCGCTTGGACGGCAGGAACGCCGGCCAGGTGTATTTCGGCGACCCGTCCGCGTGTAGCACCTGCGCGCCCTCGCGCATGACAGGCTTCTGTCTGACCACCAGCAGCGTCTCCCGCTGCGGCGCCAGGCTTTCCAGAAACTCTATGAAGTCCATCTTCCCCTCCTCATTTCCCGTAACGCGTCATCACTTCGGCCTCGATATTGAGCGGGATGCCGCCCGCCCAATTCGGTGGCACACACATCGCCCGCTCCATAGCGGCGACGGTGGCGTCGGGGTCGGCCGTCTCGACCACGATCTCATCATGCACATGCAGCACCACGTCTTGCCCATCCGCCTCTAGCCGCCGCAGGCTGTGCCGCAGCAGGTCGTGGGCCGCCGCCTGCGTGACGTTCTCGCAGGCCAGCCCGCGCCACAGGCGGGCGCGCGGCCACTCGGTAGCGTCCGCGCCGGGCTTCCATGAGGCTTTGGCATAGGTGACCCCATCCGGTTCTAGCTTCGCAAAGGGGTAGCATAGCACACGACCAGAGGGCAGCGCATACCAAAGATGCACCCCGTCGAACAAATACGTCACCCGCCCGGCGCTGAACTCATGCCCCTTGTTCCGCATGGCGCGGGTGTAGGCGCTCTCCAGCCCCTGCCAGAACGGCACGGCCCACGGGTTCGCCCGGCGCCACGCGTCCACCATGCGCTGCGCCTCGCTCTCGGGCATGTGAACGCCGTAGACGCGCCCCATGGCAGCGAAGGCGCCCACGCCGCCCGCGAAGCCGCAGGCCAACTCCTGCACCTTGCCGACCTGGCGCTGGTCCTTGGTGACATCGTCCATGGCCACGCGGAAGGTCGCAGCCGCATTGACCTTGTAGACGTCCTTGCCGGTGCGGAACAGTTCTAGCTTGTCGTCGCCGGCACCGGACAGCCACGGGTTCACGCGCGCCTCGATGGCCGACCAATCGGCCGCCACCAGCACCTTGCCGGGCGACGGCAGCAGGGCAGGGCGCAGCATGCCCTTCAGCACGTCCGTGACGCGCTTGCCGTAGCGGGGCACGATCTGATGCGCGCGCACCATGGCCTGCCGCACATCGTCGGGCGCCTCGGCGCACTTGCGGGGGAAGTTGTGGACCTGCAAGCCGTAGCTGCTGGCCCGGCCCGTGGCAGCGCCACCGGCAAAGACAAACGCCCCGCGCACCCGCTGGTCCTCGGCGTCAGCCAGCGCCGCCGCACGGCTGAACTTGGCCACGCTGCTAGCCCACAGGTCGTCGGCGCACTGGATCACCTCGGCCACATCGGGCGGCACCTCGTCGGCGTTCTCATCGGCCAGTGCCAACAGGTTGGCGCGCACGGTCTTGTCAATTGACACCTTGGGCACCCCGTCCTTGTAGACGGTCATCAGCTTGCGCGCCTGCGCGCCCACCCGGTGTTCGACCCACGCCCGCATCTTGGGGCTTCTGACGCTGGTGATGACGCCCTCGGTCACCTCGCGCACGGTCTGCTGTATTTCCACCAGTTCGTCGGCGGCGTAGCGCACCGCAGCCGCGCACAGCGCGGTGTCCACCAGCACCCCACGGTCGTTGATCCGCTCGTTCACATGGTAGTCGGCCAACTCATCGTCGGACAACTCGCGCATGGCCTTGCTGACGGCGCGCATGGCGCGCACGTCCTGTTCGCAGTAAGCCACCATCTCGGCCAGCAGGTCGGCGTCCTCGCGGAAGGCGCCGTCGGGCTTGGGGATCGACAGGGCACGGATGAGTTGGGCGCCGCGGTGGTCTTTCTTCATGCCTGCGCCGGCGAAGCGGCCCACGTCCTCCAGACTGCCGGGCGCGCAGTTGGCCCGCGCCTGCGTCGCGGTGCAATAGAACTGCTCCAGCGCCGGCTCTGGGAAATTATGCTCGGGCGCCAACACATACCAGAAGACCAGCCGCTCGAAGGCGGCGTTATGGGCGCGTATTTGGCCCCGGTGCTGCGCCACGCGGTCGGGGAAAGGCTGACCCGGCTGCCAGGTCACCACGTCCTCATCGTCGAAGGCGTAGGACATGCACAGCACCTCGGTGCTGCCGTCCTGCGCGTAATTGTAAACGCCCGCGCTGGTCAGGTCGCAGCGGCTGCGGGTCTCGAAATCAAGCCAGAGGATCATCTGAAAACGGCCCCGACTTGCGCCGGGGCCGAACCTTCTCAGGCCGCGCGACGACGGCGACGGCCAGTCTCGACCGGTGCGGGCGCCTCTTCCTCGGCTTCCGCCTCGGCTTCAGGCTCCGCAGCGGCAGGGCCTTCAAGGCTCACCCACGACACCACGTCGAACACAGGCGTGTAGATGCGCCCGTAGGACTTGTGGGTGTAGTGTTCCTTCTTCAGGCGCACCACCGGCACAGGCTTGGACTGATCCTTCTCCACCTGCGTGGCGATGGCCAGCGCCAGCACCTGCACGGCGCGCTTGCCGCCCACCGAGGTGGTCGAGAAGCGGGCTTCCATGCCCTTGTCTTCGCCGCTCATGCACTGGAGGGACATGCCCACCTGCGTTTCCCAGCCACGCTTGGAACCCGCCGGGGCAGGCTCCAGTTCCGGCAGGGGATGCGATACCGGCACCATCTTCTCGCCCAGCACGTCACCGTCACCCCACGCGATGAAGCCATGGGTGAAGGAGAACGGGTTGACCGCCCAAGTGCTGTCGTCTTCCACTTCGGTCTGGTCAGCGCCGAAGACCCAATGGCCGGTCTTGTCCATCTTCAGGATGACCGTATTGCCAAGGCCCACGCCGGTGTCCAGCGACCGCAGGGACTGCGCCAGCGATTGCACGGAGGGGAGGTTAGCGTTACCGAATTTCGCGACTTCGTTCATTTTACCGTTCCTTTACGAGAGTTTACCAAGAGCGGTCGCCAACTGGCGGCCGATCTGTAACGACGCCGGGCGAGGATCATCCTCGGTTGCCAGCGTGTCACCTGATGAGACGGCGACAATCAAGTCGTCGGGCATGGCCAGCTTGTGCTTCTTCAGCACCTTCTCGGCCTGCGCGGGCGACAACAACTTTGTCTCCATCAATTCTGTCTGGTCAAGCCCGAGGTCTTCCAGCGCAGCCCGCGCCTTCTCGGGGTCGACCCACTGCCGGGTGGCGCGCTTCGGCACCAGCTTGTAGCCGGGCACCGCGCCGCCTGCCTGCAACATCTGAAACGCCAGCGCCCGCAAGTCCGTGATCCACTGCTCCAGCAGGTCGGCCTTGGTCAGCATCTCGCCGATCAGCGGCGCGTCCAGCGCCTTGATCTGCGCCTGCAACGCGCGGTCGACGCTGCCGGTCAGCAGCGGGCAGATCGGCTTGGCTGGGCACCAGCGGCAGTGGTCGCCGGCGGCCATGACAGGCTTCGGTCCCAGCGCCGCCCTGACGGCTGCGAACAGGTCGCGCTCGAAGGCGCGGATGCGGGCGGGCGTGGTCACCCAGCGCTTGACCGGGGTGCGGGCGGTTGGCTGCACGATGACGCATTCTATTTCATCGACACCCTCAAAAGCCCACTGCGCGGCGGGCGTCCGCATACCTCCGGCTGCGTAGAACATCGCCTGCGGGTTCTCTTCCACAACCACGTCAACGCCGTCACCAAACTTGAAATCCAACACGATGGCGCGGTTAACTTTGCGGCCGATAAGGTCGGCGGAGCCGAATACGTCGGGCAACGCTTCGCCGAAACTGACGATGGTTTCGCACTCATATTCCATCTGCTTGTCGGGGTCGATTTCATCCAGCGCAGCCAGCGCCGGCAACACCTTGGCTTCGATCAGTTCCGCGGTGACGACCACGCCGTTCAGTTCCGCGCCGATGAACTCTTCCGGCTTGCGGCTGTCCATCAGCACCGCGTCCATGATGTTGTGCAGCAGGGTGCCTTCGTCGGCGTATTTAGACGACGGCTTGGGCGGCATCTGCTGCGCCAGCTTGACGCTGGCCGGGCAGGCGATGACCCGCTTGGCGGTCGAACCGCCGACGATATTGGAATGTGGTGCCATTTGACTTTCCCTCGAAGTGTGTGGCAACCGTATATCGCAACAGAACCTGTTGCACAAGTCCTAAATTGGGGGTAAAAGAATTTTATGCGTGAGAGCGAAATAGAGCGGCACTTGGTCTGGCACGTCGTCCGCATGGGCGGCGCGGCTTACAAGTTCAAGTCGACCAATCACCGCGGCGTGTCGGATCGGGTGGTCTGCCTGCCAAACGGCCAGACTTGGTTTGTGGAGTTGAAGACCAAGGGCGGCCGCCTAGCGCCGTTGCAGAAGGTGTTCGCGCAGGAAATGGAACGATTGGGGCAGCGTTATGTCTGCCTCTGGACGAAGGAGCAAGTGGACCAATGGGCAACGAATTGCGGTTAAGGCCCTACCAAGATACCGCGGCGGACTTCCTTTACGCGCACGACCGCGCGATGATCTTAGCCCCGGTGGGGGCGGGCAAGACGGCTATCACGCTGACCGCCATGCAGGCCATGCTGGCCGACGGCCACGTCAAGCGTTGGCTGGTGCTAGCGCCGAAGCGCGTTTGCACGGATGTCTGGCCGGTCGAGGCGCCCAAGTGGGCGCCCGGCATGAAGGTGGCTGTGGCCGTCGGGACGCCCAAGCAGCGCGTGGACGCCTTCGCGGGTGACGCGCAGGTGGTGGTGACGAACTACGACAACATTGAACGCATCCCCGGCGGGATAGGGGCGTTTGACGGCATCGTGTTCGACGAGTTGACCCGGCTCAAGAACCCCGCCGGCAAGCGGTTCAAGGCGCTGGAGAAGATCATTGGCTGGTTCAAATACCGCTGGGGCCTGACCGGCAGCTTCACCAGCAACGGTCTTGAGGACGTGTTTGGACAGTGCAAGATGGTGGATCAGGCGCTGCTGGGCCGGTCTAAGGGCGCGTTCTTGCAGAAGTACTTCGTCTGCATCAACCGCGAATACGGCGAGTGGGCGCCGCGCAAGGACGCGCTGGCCGCGGTCATGGACGCCATTCGCCCGGCCACCTTTGTGCTGGAGCCAGGCGAGTACCAAGACAAGCTGCCGCCGCTGAACGTGGTCGAGATGCGCTGCAACATGACCGACCGGCTGCCGTATGAGCAGATGAAGAAGGACTTCTTGGTGCAGTTGGACGGCCAGCAGATCACGGCGCTGTCAGCCGCTGCGGTCACCAGCAAACTACAGCAGATGTCCAGCGGGTTCGTCTACAATAGCCAGAGCGTAGCGCATGAAATCGCAGGAAAATTTACGCCCATTCAGGAAGCGGTCTGGTTTTCTTACCACAAATTCGACCTGCTGCACGATATTTTAGAGGGCAACCAGCGCGACAACACCATCGTCGTTTACAATTACAAGGAAGAACTGGCCGAGTTGCGCCGGCGCTATCCTCACGCCGTGACGATTGACGATCCCGACGCCATCGCCCGGTGGAACGCCGGCAAGGTCGAACTGCTGTTGATCCACCCCAAGTCGGCCGGGCACGGGCTAAACCTTCAGTATGGCGGCAACAAGATGGTGCTGATGTCGATCCCGTGGTCGCTCGAACTGTACGAGCAGGTCGTCGGGCGGCTGCACCGCGGCGGCCAGACCGCGCCGGTCTGGGTCTATGTCCTGCTCTGCAACAAAACCATTGACGAGCGTATATGGGCCGGGCTTTATGACAAACGCGCCATCTCAGACATGGCCTTGGACGAACTGAAGGGACCGAAAGAATGAATTGGCGGGAATTGAACGCCCGGTTGAGCAGCCTGCGCGAAGACGAGTTGGCCAACCTAATTGAAGAAGAACGTCAGGGAGAGCGCCGCACCACCCTGATGATCCGTATGCACCAGCGGTTCACCGCGCTCCGCGCCATGCGCGAGCGGCGGGAACTGCTTACGTCGGCGCCGCAGGGCTAGAACGCCCGGCGGTAACCGAGCATGATAGCCATGTTTCGGAGCCGCGTGTCAGCGGACGCGTCTAGGCCCAAAGACCCGCCCATAAAAGGCCGCTCGTATGAGGCAAACATGAATGGGTCGCGTTGGCCAGCGGTTTTGTTGGCCCCGGCGGCCAAAAATCCTTCGCCTACCGGCGTGTTTACGTTCAAATTGTAGTTGGGCACAAAAGACGTTGGGGCGCGGCGGTCTGCCGGTACTACACCTTGGTACCCCGCCGACGCTTGGATAGGGCCATAGGCCGCGCTCAAAGCGGGAAGCAACACCGTGCTTCCATCTTGTTGCGTCATCATACGCGAACCGACTTGCATGTTGTCCGTAACCGGGTACATGCCCGTCAACATAAGTCGCGCGGTGTCTTTTTCGTTAAGAACCGGGGCATAATCGGTTGTTGTAAACCGCCCCATAACAGGACCGCTTTGTATTGGAACGGAAAATACGTCGGGCAGGCCTTCGTTCTGTGAAAGCCGCAACAGCCGCATGGTGTAGTCGTTGATGTCGTATTCGTCGTTTCCCCGGACGAATGCGTTGACGCTTTCGTCTTTGTCAGGGTTCCGCGCCCGCCGCATTGAGTTCCGTTCCATCGTCGGCTCCTACGTCAACAAGCCCAGCGCCTTAATATACCGCTCGCGCACGTCCACTATGCCGATCAGGCCGCCGTTGATCCGCTGCCGGCACTTGTCCAGCGCGTCAGCGTCGGCCAGTTCGTTGCAGCCGTTGGCGGCCCAGTAGAACGCCGCGCTCTCGGCGGCGCCTTCCTTGGTTTCGATCCAGCTTGGCAGATCATCTACCAGCATACCCATGGTCTGCGCCAGCTTTTCGTAGTTGTACCGCCCGGTCGTCTGCATCAGCCCGCGGCCGATGAAGCGCCAGCCGTCGCCAGGGTTCTTGTTGCCCATGCGGCCGCCATAGGCCGCCTCGGCGATGGCCTTCTGATCCGCCGGGTGCGCGTCCGTGCGGCCCACTTCTTCGGCGTATTCGGGCGAGAAGTACTTGGGCCACTGCGCCACCAGCGCAGAGGGCTTGTAGTTCAGGTTCTCGCGGATGGCGCGGCCGCCGTTGCTCTCGTGGCCCGTGTTGGCTAGGAACATGGCGATGCGCTTGGGTGTGATGATGCCGTGCCGGTCGCAGGCGTCGTCCAACACTGCGGCCCATTCGACCGGATCGGCCCAACCCAAACCCTGCATTAACTTGGAAGTGATCACCTGCGAGCCATCCTATTCATCGCGTCGGTCTTCTCTTTACTGCCGGCGCTGCTGCCAAAGTAGTATGCCATAATGCCACCCCAGGCCGTCCCCAAAGTGCCAAGCATCACCAACATGGCCTCAGACCCGCCGTGCGTTGGAAGGCCATTGATCAACATATAAAACAGCACCCCAAAATAGCCACCCGTAACCAGCCCGGCTAGGACACGCGGGGTCCAATCCTTCGCCGCGACCTCGCGGTTGCGGGCGCTGTCACGGTCGGCGTTGGCGATTCGTTCTAAGTCGATGTCCAACTCGCGCATCTTGACCGCGAAGTCCTGCTCGGCGGTCTTCAGCGCCAGAAGCTGCTCCGGTGTGGCCTTGGCCGCAGCTTCGGTCAGTTCAGCCTCGGTGCCGTCTGGCTTGCCCAGCAGAGCCTCAGAAATGGCGCGTGTGGCCATGCCCGCTAGAGGGCCGCCGACGGCGCTGGCGATGGACGGCGCGACCGTGCGGACAAGGTTCAGAAGCTGGTCCATACTATCGCTCCAACATGAAGGTCAGGTTTTGGTGCCGGGGGTAGGTGACAGTCCGCTCACCTTCAGGACACTTGTACTTAATAGTAGCCAACAGCGTCGCCCGTCCTTGGGCGATGGTTTCCTTGTCGGCAATGTCCAGCAGGTAGGTGAAGGTGTCGATCTCAGGGCCAGCGGGACCGGTGAACCGCGTCATGCTTGGTGTGGCCTGGTGGATGACGCCAGCGCCGTCGCGCACGGTCACCTCGAACCCTTCGACCGAACAGTCGTCGCGCTTTTTGACCCGCGCCACTGTTACCGTAACGGGCTGGCCAATCTTGGTGTCGACGATCCTGAAATGCTCCGGCGCCCACGCGATAATCTCGTTCTTGAACCAGCCAAACTTTTCACCCGCAGAGTAGCCGCCAACAGCCAGCGCGAAGCTGGCCGTCGCAAACTGCACAACAGGCGTCAGCTTGGGCAGTTCCATTACTTGTCGGCCTTACGCTCAAGCCGCTCAAAGATGGCCCGGCACATCTCTTTGATTTCTTGCACGTCTGACTTGTAATCGTCCTTGCTGACGTAGCTTGTATGCAGTTCGCGCTCAATGGCCTTCATGTCGGTTTGCAGCGCCCTGACGCTCTCCCACACCACTTTCATCATCCAGCCAATCGCGGCGCCGGCAATGCCCACGATGATGTTGTACAGGTCTTGCGTCATGGGCGGCCTCTATCAACGAAAAGCATTTACAACAGGGTCTTCGCGCGAAGGCGGGGCTAAAGCATTTAACACTTGCGGCTCTACGCGGAACGCCGGATTTCGAAGACCTCTAGCCGCCGCCTGAAACGGTGATTCAATACGCGACACCGTTTTGGCCCGGTTGGCTTCGCGGCGAAGCGCGCGGTCAAGCTGAAACGCTGTGGTGTTAGGGTCAAGCAAATCGCGGGCGATACGTTCCGCCATTTCGCGGTTTAGGCGGCCCTCAAACCGTTGATAAAGGTTTTGCGCCAACGTGTACGCGCGGTTTAACAGCGAGAGCCGTGGGCCGCCGGTTGCCGCGGCTTCGGTAGCAGCTTTAGAAATGTCCGGTATATCCGTCCGGCGCCCGGCGGCAATCAAATCTTCCGCGCGTTCAGCCCGGCGTAAATCTTTTCCAATGTCTTGCACCACTTTAATATCCGCGGGTGTCAAAACATCCGACAGGTAAGAGAACCGGCTTTCGCCCGTGGACCTCTTGATAGTGCGCGGCGCGTTTTCAACCGCGGCGGCAAACATGCCCGCGCGCGATGCCTCTCCTGTCAATGGGTTTGTCAACGCGTTTTGTATTTCACGGCCAACCGCCATGCGATTGATAGGCCCGCTGGCTTGGGCAAAACCTTCCCGTGCCGCTTTGTACGCCGCCGATTGGTTGTCAATCCAATCCAACAATTCTTTTCGCGTGGCAGAAATGGCGTTGCGTTGCTCAACACCCAAGTTTTTTGGGTTTTCTTTGACGTAATCTTTTAGCGCCTTTTGCAGTCGGTCTAAATCGCGCACCGTATATTCAACGGGCGCTGCCGGTGCAGGCGTTGTCATGATAGGCCGGCCTTGCGCATCCACCATACCTGTCGGCGTTGGTGCTGCGGGCGGCGCGGGACGTCTAATAGTAAATGTCTGGCCTTTTTCGCGGGCTACTTCTTCTGCCCACGACAGCGCGTCGCGTATGGACGGTCGGTCAAACAATGTTTCTATGGTCGCGTCAGCGCGATAGACTTCCGGTTCGGCCCTACGATACGCGGCGCCCGAGGTTTGGGTACGAGCTTCTTTGGCAACCTCTAAAGCGCCCCGCTGCCCGGTAACAGGATTAGCCGGCGCTCCGCTTACTTGTTGCATATATGACTGCCTAGCGCGGCTTTGCTCGTCCAAAATACGCGGTAGTTCGCCGGTAAGTTCTTCGCCCGTTCGAGCAAAAGCCGCAAATTCTGGCGCGCCAGCGGAAGCGGCCAATTGAGAAGTTGTTGGCCGCGCCCCCGGCACAAACTCAGCATTAGGATTACGCAACGCCTGAAGAATTTCGGGGCCCCGCCCGCGCGCGGCTTCGGCATACGCGCGGGCCATTGGATCGGTCATGTCGTAAGCGACATCCGCCACTTTACCCGCGGCGCGCCCTGCCAGTTGAACGGGCGCAATCACAGGTGTCAGAGGATTAGTGGCCGTTTCTGCGCCTTGCAACACTCGCGCTGTGCGGGTCATGCCCGCGCCTCGCGCAGCGGCAGCCCCGCCGCCAAATACCATGGACGCGTCAGCGGCAAATCCTACGGGGTCTTCGGCAATTGTCCGCAGCGCGGCGTCCATAGACCCATACCGTTCAGCATATTGGTCAAGAACTGCCTTAAACGCTGCGTCGGATTGCGCGGCAAACTCCGGCTTGTACAGCGCGTCGCCTGCGCGAGCCAGCAAAGGGTTGGCCCTACGCATGGCGCCAAGTCCTAGTTGGGCCAGACTTTTTGCGGTTTCAATTGGACTGGTGACGGCTTCAACAAGACCGCCGTAAAAGTGTTGCGCGCTGCGCGGTAGATTGCTGACCGCGGCGCCCGGCACTTCGGACGCGGCGTACGAACGAGGGCCGGGAATGCCTTCGCCCGGTGACGGTGTGGACTGCGGTTGAAAATTTTGCCGCGCGTATGACAACACCTGTTCTTGCGTCGCGCCTTGGGGGGCAGTGACAATGAACCGGCGCCCGTCAGGGGCTGTGACTTCATATTCCATCACTGCACTGGGCGGATCGACCACCCACCTTCTGCTGGGGCTGCGGGAGCGGTCGAGGCGCCGCCTGCTGAACCGCGCTGACCGGATAACCGTTCACGAATTGCCAAAAGATCGGTTTGCAAAGTTCTAAGCGCGCTGGCGCGTTCCGCATTAGGCCGGCTGCGGTCGCCCAACCGGGCCGCCTGGGCTTGCAAAGAGTCAAATTCGGACTTGTTAAGGTCGCCGCGCATTCTCGGCAGCATAGACACAAGCCGCGCGTGGGCGGTTTCCAAATCGGCGGCGGCTTTAGACGCGTCCGTGGAAATGCCGACTTGGCCCAAGGCAAAATCGCGAGCCGCGCCAACACCGCTGCCGGTTGCCCGGCCCAACGTGCTTGTTCCGGTATTAGGATCGACGCGGATTACGCGGTTGATAATATCCATCGCGCTGTCGATGTTGCGTACGCTGTCTTCGCGTTCTTTTTCCGATTTGACGGCCTCTGTTCCGCGCTGACGCGCCCGTGCTTGTTCTTCTTCGCGTTGGAGCCGCATTTCGCGGGCTTCGGCGATGCTCCGTGGCAGGCCGGGTGCCGCCGGGCGCACGTCAGACACAGGCATGGCCAAGGGGTTGCTGGCCAAGGTCGCGTCGTCGAGGAAGGCGTCAGCCTTCATGCCGCCGCCCGTGGACGGCTTGACAAACGCGTTGGACACGGGCGTCGCCGTCATGGCGTTGACCGCTCCATATCCGCCAACGGTGTTTGGACGACGGGCGACGTAAGCGCCGCGCCAGGCTCTACGCGGTTGTCCGGTGCGCCCATGGCAAGCAGACGGCGCCGGGCAGCGCCGGGGCCGTAGTCTACCGTGTCGCCCGCCCATTGGAGAATTTGACCGACGGTCTTGCCCTTCAAAAACGGATTGGCGTCGATTGCGTCTTTAGACAACACGCTTTCTACAGGCGCGTTAGGATTGGCAGACAGCAGCGACCGCGCGCCGCCGGCGCCAGCAAAATGCGCCAGATAGAGGTTGGCGCCGTTAGGCTCGAACCCTGCGCGGGATAGCGTGGCCGCATTGCGGTTGGTGTGCGCCTCGCCCAAAAATTCTTCGATGGGGCGGCCGTCCGGCAACGTGGAATTGCGGTAGGACAGGATTTGAGAATTGCTCAACCCGCGCGCGATGTCAGGGAAATTGCGCTTAAACTCGTCGATAAACGTGGGGTCGATGAACTGGAATTGGCCCCGCGCCGACGACGCCGGGTTAGCCCCGCGGCCTTCGCCGCGGTCTATGGCGGGCAGAATGGTAGAGATGTCCGTGGACCGCGACGTGGGGACGGGGGCGGCGCCTGTTGCGGGCGCGGACAGCGGGATCGTGTCGCCAGCGGTTGCGCCTAGCGCCGCCGGGGCCGACATAGGTGTAGCCATCGGCGCTGCGGCAGGGGGCGCAGCGTTACGCGCCGGGCCTTCAGTAAAAGGTACGATTTGCCCTAAGCGCCGGTTCATCAAGAACGGCGTGCCTTCTATTTCAATTTTTTCCCATTCCGCAAGCGATTGATCGGCTTTTTGCATAAGTACGTCTAGGCGCGCTCGGTCAAAAGTCGGCGGTAACTGCCGTGACCAGCCCGGTACGTCCCGTTGCACACGGGCAAGAAAATCAGCGTAAGTGTCGGGGGTAAGCCCCGGCATTTCGTCGCGGTATTGTTGGGTTAGTTGGATACCGCGTTGAACATCTGCGTTTTGCGCTTGGCGGCGCTGGTTTAACCCTGCGGTCAACGCTTGATACGCCGCCGCGCCCGTTGTTGGCGCGACCGCCAGCAAACGGTTAGGCGCGTCGGGGGCTGAAATATCGAAGTCTGGCGAAGACATTAGCCGGCGGATATTGCCCCGCTCTCGCTCAGCGCCCATTAACTGCTGTTCGCGCATCGCGTTTAGCGATTGCTCCTGCATCGCGTTGGACATTGCTACAAGGTTAGGCGCCTGAAAAGGCCGAAGTTCAGGCAAAGGAGGGAAGGAACCGGACATGCGCTATCTCCTTACACCTGGCGGTTGTAATACGCAGTTCTAGCTGCGTTAAGCTCGTTTACCCCGCCGAGATACTGCCCCTGCATGTACAGATTGGCGCCGGTGCTAAGGCCCTGGTTTAATGCGTTGGCCATGTTTATGTAGCCGGACGCGCGGCCAGCGCCCCCGGCCAGCGCAGCGTTTGACAGGCCGGCACCCATACCCATGTAAGTGCTGCCCATCCCGGCGCCGGTTTGGCCGGCCGCCGAAGTCAGAGCGTTTGCGCTGGTCTGGCCCGCGCCCATAAGGCTTTGCAGCGGGTTAAGCTGGTTGGCGCGGTTCACCTGGTAGCGGTTGAACGCGTTCTGGTACTCTTCAGACGCCGTGTCCTGCCCGAACCGCGTGATGCCCTTGAGCGTAGAGCCAGACAGAAGGCCGCCGCGCGCGGCCGCTGACCGTTCAAGCGCCTTCATGCCCTCGCTGACACGAAACCCGTAGCCGGGGTCGGCAGTATAGTCGGCCATGCTAAAGTCGCGGGCGTATTTACCATAGCCGGGCGCGGTTTTATTTTCGCTTAAGGCCAAATAATCCATCAGCCTGTTTTGCGCGGACAGGCCGGCTTGGCGAAATGGTTCTTGCAGTTCGACCTGTTTGCCGAACATCCGTTCCTGGGCGTCGATGGACTGCTGCGCGGCCTCGGAGGTAGCGGCAGCCGCGTCGCGCGCGGCTCTCTTCTGCGCTCCTGCCGCTTTGTCCGCCGCGTACATGCTGCCGACTGTGCCGATTAAGGCGGCGCCACCTACAATAGCTGCTGCTCCGACCATGGCGTCAGTCTCCAATCCACTTGGTGTAATACACCTCAACAGGCTGCATTTTCAAATACTCAAACAGCCTAGAAGCGTCTTTGTGCAGTTTGGACCCAAAAAACATGCGCTGGACGCCTCGGCGCTTGGCCTCAGCTTCTACCGCCCGAAAAAGCTTTACGCCTTCCATGCGCCCGCGGATGTTAGGGTGGGTCCAGAAGATGTCCATCTGAAGGGTCAGGCAAGTGCTGTAATGCAGGCCGGGGAGGACAAAACCGACGAAATACCCGACCAGCCGCGCGTCTTGCCGCAGCGTCACGACAAGGAGTTCGCCGGCGGCCTCGCTGGCCGCGTACACGTCGTACCGCATGGACAGCGGCACCTTGTCCTTGTTCAGCGCCAACTCTTCCCAATGCGCGGGAAAGAGTTCTACTGCGTCAACAAGGAACTCGCTCCAAGGTTCAACTTGCGCCGTAATCACGTCAGCCGCTCCGAATATCTACGATGCAGACAATCCTGTCATCGTCGCTGTTGTTTACGACGGAATGTGTCACGCGGGTGTTGACCCACCAAACTTCGCCAGGGCGAAAGTTGACGGTTTCGTCTTCGCAGTGAAACAGCGCGCCGGGGCGGGATTGTAACGCAATTTGGTACCGGGTGTAAAATTCGGCTGACGTGCCGCGATCGACATGCGGGTATATGATGGCGCCTGACGGCAGCTTGGTGACGACCGCGCGCCCCAACTGAACTCCATCAACGCGGCGAATTAGGTCCAGCACCAGCCGGCGCAGCGACGGCAGCGCCGTCCATGCAGGATAGGGGCGCGTCTGGATGTCGTTGGTAACGGCGGAAAGATCATCGGACACCTCGTTAAACCACAGCCAGATGTCGTTCACCGCGCTGTGGGCGGTTTCTGGATGTGTAGTCCGAAGGGTGTTCTGGTCCCATAGTTCGGGCTGCACCGCCAATTCGCGCAGTACCGGCGTAACGTCGACGTGTTCGGCTACGCAGAGAAAATGCTTCACTGCGTCACCTGGCGCCCGCTGGCGCGCATGTTGATCGCCGACGCAGTGCCGGCAATCGTCGAGATGAACGCGCTAGGGGACAACACCTGGCCCACAATCTCAGGGAAGGTGTAGGTTTCGCCCGCTTGCAGCGTCTTGTTCTGGACGATCAGGTTGTCGTTGCCGGCAGCGCCAGCGCCCGTCACCAAGTTGATGCTGATCGTCGCGGCCGTGCCGGTGTAGTTGGTCGCGGTGAACTTGTCGATGATTGTGGTCACGCCGGTCGACGTATATTGCGTCGTCTGCGTGTTCTCGGCGGTCTTCGCCGGGATCAGGACGGTTACGGTTACGGCCATGGGTTAACCCTCACTCATACAGGATGTTGATGGACCCGGCGTCAAACGCATCGGTGCCGTTGACAGTCGTGATGCGAACTTGCGTCAGCACATCAGACAAAGCTTTTGCGCCGCCCACGAGATACCCGGCGCCGCGCGAAGAATCAGTCAGCGCGCCTTGGGCAACCCAAGTGTTGCTGGTAAGGTTTGTGATGACCACGGCGCCATTTATCGTATCGGCGGCAAGCGGAGACCGAATACCAAAGCCTGTTGTGATTGTCGCCGCGTTAACAGAGGCAGCATCAGTTAATTGAACGCTTGCCCCCAAATATCCTGTCGTTTCAAAACCGCCAGAGTCCCCAAGCTGAATTTGCTTGTTACTCGTGCCATTCGTGCTGACGCCGTTAAACATTACCGTGATGCGCTTTACCCAAGAAGGGATGCCGGTAAAATCAATGCTAGTGCCGCTAGTGCTGGCTTGAGAGGTGCCGGATACCAGAGGATAAATGTTCGTGGCCACTCCGCCAACCCGCAACGTACCTTGAATTGCGGTATTTCCACTCGCATCCAGGACAATGTTGTTTGTTGCAGAAGATTCATGCTTCAGGTTGGTGGATTGTAGGGTGGACATCTTAAACTCCTAACGCAGCCTTGATTTCATCTGGTGTCGTAGCCGCATCAATGGCAATTTGCACCGCTGCATACTTATCACGAATTGCCTGACGGGCGGCCTCTGCCTCCGCTTCCGCAGTGCCGGGAATGCGCTTAGCAATCACCTCATCATGCGGGACAAACTCAGCAGCACGAGCGGATCGGCGCATATCATGCGCGATGACCTTGGCCTTGGTGATGTCAATTCGGATCATTGATCTTCCTCCACATAGGTCCAAGCACCACGGAAGGTGCGGTCTGCCGGGATGTCAGCGACATCCACGATCTTGAATGGCTTACCCTCTGGCACATCCTTGGCGGCAATCTCTTCAATCGTCAGCCCACAATCAGGCGTAGGAATGATGACGGAAACACCACCATCTTCTGTTGGGTAGATGATGCGTTGGTCCATGATTAACTCCTATTAACGGAAAATTGAAACATTTAGATAGGCGGCATCAATTGCAGTCCCAGAACTATCTGTCGTCAACAATCTGTATGCCGATGCTGTCGCTGATACATTCCTAGACAAACCCGCCGCGCCACTTGTTTGGGATTGAATAGCCACTGCAACACCATAATTTGCATCAGGCATGGCATTAGTAAAGTTGACCGTGTAATCGCCAGTGTTATTATCAGTAATACTAGTGACGTTTCCGCTGGCCCTAATCGCTACCGTCCCGGTTCCATTGAAATTCACCCAAGCCCGGCACCCATACGCCGTGGCAACGGAGCCGTAGCCGGAGTTAAATTGGAAATTTGCGCTACTATCAAACTGCCCAACAAGAGCGCCACCCTCTGAGAAGGAAATCGTATCAGCGCCAAAATAAACGCCAGTGTTTGTGTCGGTTCCTTGAAGGGCTGGAGTGGAGGCAGAGCCGTCAACACCCGCGATACCTGTGGAGCCTGAGATGGTTATGGGCATTGCTTACCTCACTCGTACAGGATGTTGATGGACCCGGCGTCGAAGGCGTCGGTGCCGTTGGACGTTGTGATACGAATAGCGGTAAGGGCGGCTCCAAGAGTAATGCCGCCTCCGCCTGCCCCACCGTTAGTACCTACTGCATTCCCAACAATTTCTGTCCAACTATTTGATCCAGATGTGGAAAGTATCATTGATCCCCACCGAGTATCGGAAGCGCCAATACCTATGGTTGTTAAACCATTTGTAATATTTGTAGTTCCACCGTTATAAAGAACAAAACTCTGATAGCCACTGGTTGTATATGTCGGCGTAGCCCCGGTGCCAAGCTGAACAATTACAGGACTCGTACCATTCGTACTAACCCCATTAAACATTACCGTGATGCGCTTTACCCAAGACGGGATGCCGGTAAAATCAATGCTGGTGCCGCTAGTGCTGGCTTGAGAGGTGCCGGAAGTAATAACGCTGCTCGCCATAGATGACACAGAAGCGCCAGTAATAACCGGGCTTGTCAGCGTCTTATTGGTAAGCGTTTGAGTTGCGCTATCCGTCACCACATTCCCAGTATTCGCCGGAAACGTAGCCGTGTAATCCGTCGCCGTGCTGGGCGTGGTTAGGGTGACGCTGCCGCCACCTGTGGAGGAGAGTTTTACCGGCATCTTACGTCACCGTCCATGTGCTGCCTGACGGAACGGTTACAGTAATGCCGCTCGCGACAGAAATTGGCCCAAACGTACCTGCATTTTGACCAGTTGGGATAGTGTAGTTGGTCGTCACGGTCTGGTCGTTAAGGTAGAATATCTTGTCAGTGCCGCCCCCAGCCGCGCCGCCGCCGATACTACCCCACAAAGTGCCATTGTATCCTTCAAAGCTGCTCAACGTCGTGTTGAACCGCAAATACCCTGACGCGCCTGTAGGACGCTCTGCGGTAGTCCCTACGGGCACCAGAACGGCGTCTGTGGATAGGATGGACAGCTTAACCGCGGAACTTGTCCCGCCTATGGCAATCCTGCCGCTGACGTAGGCGTTGCCGTTGACATACAGATCGCCGTTTACGACGGGGCTGAAACTGGCCGCCGGGCCGTACACGTTGTCGTAAGTCGCAATCGTGACGCCTGTCGAGGTCTTCAGCACAAATTTGTAGGCTGTCTGGTCGTCCAACCAAATCTCGTTTACGCGGCCAGCAGCGTCCAAAACAATCGGGTTGGCATGTGGTGTCGTGCCAGAAGACGACGTGTAGGTCGCTACCGGGGTCGTGGTGCCCGCCTCGTAAGTGTAGATCAGGCCGCCCGTAAGCGGGTCGCCGTTGTTGTCGAAAAATTGCCCTCCGACGCCGGCAAAGAGTGAGATAACAACGGCCATGCTCTACCTCGGCACAAGGGTTAAGGTAGGTGCAACAGTGTATGTTACACGCAACCGATCATTAGGCGACAACCAAAATACCCCAGAAGTCGAGCCGACACCATAGAAAGTTACGTTGTCGCGCGAGAAAGCAATGGCAGATACCGTGCCACCCGTCACAATGACATCTATAGACCGCCCGGTGGTGTTTTGAAAGGTGAAAGGCGACGCGCCGGCGGCTATGGCGCGCGGCAGGATAAGCCAGCCTGGCACCTCGTCGATGCGTGGCGGCGTGACCGCTAGGGCCTGCACTTGGCTCTGCAAGACCGCGTCAGCGTTGGCTGCGTAGGTGTCTGTGGGGTTTAGCGCGGCAGCTTGCAGCGCCTGCACGAAGACCGCTGGGTCTTCTGACGGAGGCCCTAGCTGCACGTCTTGGAGCGTGTCGGTGTTGGACCCGCCGCCGGTAAGATTGAACAAGTTGAAAAAGAACCTGTACCACTCGCGCGCCATTAACCCAGTGCGGTCGTCAATCAACGGCACCCGAGGGGCCGGGATATTGGTTACGTTAGGAGGACTAGCCATTGGTCGGGCTAATCGCCAGTTCGGCGCCCAAAATGGTTATTTTAACCGGGTCAGTGCCCGACACCTCGTACACTCGGTCGCGGATTTTCTGTGTCATGCCAAGGCGCCGCCAAATGGTGCGGTAGCCAAACCGCCCGATCTGGCCCATAGACTTCCAATGCTCGTTGGACCAGGTATGGCCGCCGTCATCAGACCAGCGCAGCATCGCGCGCGGTACCATGGTGGCAAGATTGGTCGCGGTGGCGTAAATATAATCGCCGCTCTCAGTTATTAAGAAATCGTCGCCTTCAGCCAAAAGCGCGCCCGACAAGTATGCGCTGTCGAATACCTCGTCGTCAGACGGCGCCGTGCTTAGCCCCACTCCAGTTTCGCAATCCAACTGAAGCGCGTGGTGCGCGGTGCGGCGCAGGTCGTTTTGGCCAGTAGGCAGCGCCCGCCACGACCGCAGCCATTTTTGCTCGGCGCCGTTGTCAGCGTACACGTCAAGATCAAAAGCGTAGATGTTGCCGTTCTCGTAATCGCCGATGACAATTTCGTCGTTGAAGTTCATCTGGCAATTGCCGCGGTGCCGGGTAAACTGGCCGTTATCCCAGCCGGCGCGCTCGTGCCAGGCTTGGGTAGCCACATCGTACACCCATGTCGTATTGGCTGACGGAAAGACCAACACATAGAACGAATGGCCGTCTTGCTGATAGGTGTAGCCAATTGCGTCGGACAAATTGCCGTACTGTTGGATTTGCCATTCAACGGCGTGTGTGGAAACGCGCTGGCCGCTATAGCCGTTTGCGCGATAAACAATACCGCGCCCGCGCGCGTCGGCGCCCAACCAAAACAGGCCGTTGTCCAACTTGGCAACCGAATAGGCTGCGGCGCAGCCGATTTCGTTGAACGCCCCTTGGATGCGTTGCAGCGGGAAATCCGCGGTGCCGGCGTCGTACCAAACTTCGACGGAGGTAGTGCCAAACAGCCAGACTTCGCGGTGGTCGACGATCAAAGCCACAAGCCCGTCAGGCGAACCTTCCGCACTGGCAAAGTCCAGCGGGTCTACCTGCGTACCTTCCAGCAAGCTGGTCACCCAGAACTTTTGGCTGTTTGGTTCATTAAACACAAAATAGCCGTCGATGTACCCAACCGTCACAGCGCCAGGAAAGTCGATGTCATTGATTTGCTGGAAGACGTTTGTGAACGTGTTGTAGATGTAGCTGGGGCCGTTGGCTGCGATAAACAACTGAGTGCCGTTGTCCGTCATGGACACAGGCCCGGTGTTGGCAATCGTGCCTAACGTTGTCGCGGTCCAGTTGCTGTTGAGTTTATACAGCGTGTCGCCAGACACCACATACGCGTAGGCGCCCATCTGCCAAAGGCCGCGCACAGGGCCTGTGCCTATTGTAGCCAATAGCCGTAAACCTGGCGCCCGCTGAAGAAACGCCGGCTCCTTGCCGCCTTCCGGTACAAGTTCTGGAAAGAGGTTGACCATGCGGCTGTCCGCAGCGTTGACGCTGCGGGCTACATAGGTGGACCCAAGGATCGGCGTCTTCATCAGTAGTTGCCGGCAAAAATGTTAAACCGCTGGCGAGTGCCCACAATGCTGTAAGGCAGCGCCATGATGTCGTCAGGGTTGTTGATGCGCTTGAGATTGCGTTTAGATGTCATCGCAATTCGTTGCACTTGCGGAGTAGGCTCTATGCCAAATTCAGGAGCCAATTCGCACGCCAAATTATAGCGAAAACACCTCAGATAGCCGGGCGGAAACGCCAGCGTTGTAGCCAGATTAGCGGGTTGCGTCAGTGGTTGGACCGACACGATGTGAAATTCTAGCACTTTGGTCGGCACCGGATAGACGTACATTTCAATGTTGGGGTACGTCATGTTGATCCACAGTACCTGCGGATATGTGCTGGTAACGGTCTTGACCGCAATGCCGTTGTATTGCTGCTGATTGATCAGCTTAAGGCCGTAGGAGATGCCGGAAGCCGGATCGCGAAAGTAGGTGCTGTCGTCAACCAAAATGGGACGTTCGCCTACAATATCTCCGGTCGGCCCAAACGTGCGCGAAATAGTGCCTGGAGGCCAAGTTTCTACTTGGTCTTGCGTGGAAAACACGGACAGCCGTTCCGTGTTCCAACTGTCGATCATCTGGTTAAGAGCGTACAGCGCGTCTTGTGAAGTTTCCGCCGACGGCGTTTCACCTTCAGCCAAAACATTCAGCAGGCGAAGCGCGCCATTGATTTGATCACCCGCTGTTGTCATCGCCGTTATCCTCTTTAACTACGCGAGGCCGGCTGCGGCGCCGGCTAGCTAACCCGTTTATGCTTTCGGCAGGTTCCGGGGCCGGAGCCGGCGCAGCAGGGTTATAGCGCATCCAGCCGCACTCTTCATCATAAATTGCTTCGGCGTCCATCGTGGCAACCTTAGTGCCGTGATGGGGGTGCTGTAGATAGATTACGGCCATACAAACCTCTGAAGGTCGGCCCCTGCCGAAGCAGGGGCCGGGTCGGTTACGAAATCGCGTACAGCGCCCAGGAGTTATCCCCCAGACGACGCGCGCGGAAGGAGCGCACGGTGCCGGCGGTGGCTGCAATGGTCATAAGACCCTGCGAACCGCTGGAGCCGATTGTCCAGCCAGTGTTGGTGGTCATCGTGATGACGCCCGCGGTCGTCGTGTTGATGACGCGGAAGTCAAACGCAGACCCTACTTTGGAGTTGTTCAGGTAGGCGTCCAGATCAGACGCCAGCGGCAGCGTGTAAGCGGCGGTCGTCGTCGGCGTACCGATGATGATGCCGTTAGTAAGCTGCGCGGACGTCAGCGTCGCGCTGTCCGTAGCCGTCGCCGGCGCGGGAACAGTGACGATTTCCGGTTCGTTGAGGTTGCCATCACCAATCTGATAGCCGCCACCGACAGAAGGAAGTGCCATGATCTTATTCTCCTATCTCTACCTGTTAGCCCCACATCCGCACGGCCATCGGCGGGCGAATGGTGCTGAAGCCATACAGTACGTCAATACGGCACGGCAGACGGTCGTTGTTGATGTCGTACTGGCGCACAACACGCATGGAGATGCCGTTGTGGACCTGACGGGAGGCCATGTCGACGCCCTGCGGCAGCAGAAGGTCGGCGGTGGCGAAGGAAATCGCGTCCTTGTGGTACACGAGGTTCTGCGGGTACTGCGTGGAAGCAGAGCCGAGGAACGTCACAACGGCAGAGGACTGCGGGAAGCTGTCTACAGTCGCCAGCGCGTTGCTGGAGGTGTAAATCGCCGGGCTGATCTTCACCGAGGTGTAGGCGCCACCGGAAGCCGTGTTGGCTTCGGTCACGACAAACTGCTGAAGCGAGCCGGTCGATTCGCGGGTCTGCGGGTTGACCGCGAACACGCTGGCAATGGTGAACACGTCGCCGGCGGCGATGGTCTGCGAGCCGGTGCCGGTGATGTTGATGGTCGCCTGGCCCTGCGTGGACACCGTGGTGGTCACGGTATGCGCGCCGGTGCGGCTGCCGGTCGTGTGCTGCTTGATGGACTGAGACATGTTGATCTCTTCAAGACCCAGCACACCTTCACCCATCAGGCCGTTCTTGAACTGGCGGGAGATAGTGTTGACCGGGTTGAAAAGGCCCTTCAAGCCTTCAACCAGCCCAGCGTTGGCGGCCGGGTTGACCGTCGCGTAGCGCGGGGACATGACGGCAGCAGACTCGTTCAACTTCTGCTGGGCTTGGAGCAGCACCAGAGAGGTCGCCGGGGTCGTGCCGGGGGTGCCGACAGACTGGAAGATCGACTTGTAGGAGTTGGCCACGTCAGCGTCGATGCTGGACGCAAGCTGCGAAATACGCGGCTTGAGAACGCGCTCGGCGAAGTCGTCCAACTGCATGGTCAGTTCAGCAGACGTGAAGTTCACACCGATGTGCTTCTGGCTGGAAACCGTCAGCGTGGTGAACTGTTCGTTGTCGTCCTGCACTTGCAGCGCGGCGCCGTCGGTCACCAGAGCGCGGTCTGGCAGACGGATGCGGAGGGTGGAGCCGATCTTCGCGCCTTCGACGGCAAAGCTGTCGTCGTACTGGCGGTTCACGGTGCGGGTGATCACAAGGTTGTTCTCGAGGATTTCGAGAGCTTTCCGGGTGATCATGTCGATGGTAAGAAGTGAATTAGCCACGGTGGCTGATCCTTATACTTAGCGGTTGCGGGAAGCCTCCCACTTCTTGATCTGGCGCATACGCTCCGCTTCAATCCATTCTGACGTTGACATGGATTTAACAGATCTAGGGTCTGTCGTGTCATAGGCAGGGGAGGAAGTTGAACGCGCAGTCACCGGAGCAATAGGGGCGGGCGCGGTTGAGGTTCTTTTCAGCGGCGGATCAGAAGCCATCTTGGCTTCGATTTTGCCGATTTCCTTGGCCTGCAAAATTGGCGGAAGGTTGGCGATACGCGCAGACTCTTTCGGATTGGACCCTAGCCAATAGATGATGTCGGGGCCAACGTCAGAAGCCTGAATTGTCTGGGCCATAACATCGGTCACAGGAAGGCTCGGGTTGTACGCGACCTGTTCAAAGTCGTCGTATTTACCGCGGGCGGTTTCCTCTTTCTCGTGGTATGTTTCCAGCAATCTAGCTTGCTGCTGGGCGGCTTCACGCTGACGAACCAACTCTTGTGCTTTTCGCTCAGCCAAAGCCTCCGCATACTCAGCAGCGTTGTTGAAATCATCAGGCGCTGGAGGGTTGACGGGCATCGCCCGACGCGTTTCCAGTTCAGCCTGCCTTTGGGCTTGCTCACGCTCCCATTTCCGTTGTTCACGGGCAAGGCGTTTGCCGACAATCGCGTCCAACTCTTCTTGGGTGAAGGTCTTAGGCGCTTCTGTCGTTTGGTCTTCCGGCAATGAGGCATCGGTTACAGGCGCCGCCGTAGCGGCCTGTTCCGGCGCGGGTACTTCCGCTAAGTCTTGTACTGCTTCAGACATTGGTGTTCCTTACGAACCCTGGTGGACCGCACCAGTACGGTTGTCAGACAACGGCGGCCATTATGACCCAGTTCGTGCCGTCGCTTACAAGAGTGGCCCATTTACCGGCGGTCGCTGCCAAAATAGCCGTCCCTGCCACGCCGCCAATAAGCGGCACGATGTTGGACGACGCCGACACAACCGTAAATGCGGCGATAGTTTTGACCATTACCTCGCGGCCGGTCCAAGACGCCGCGGAGGGAAATGTGATGGTGATGGACCCCGTACCGTTGCAAATGACCCAGTTTTCGGTATCCGCAAGGGTAAAACTGGCCGTTTTTGTGACCGGGGCGCCGCGCGTCAAAGAACCTACAGGCACGGCGCGGCCGGAAGTTAGGTTAGACACGCTGACCTGATCAGTAACGCCGCTCTGGACAATCGGCACCAACTCCGCGCCGGTAAGCGGCGTGGTAGCGGCCGGGAGTTCAGAAATTTTGACGTTAGTCATCTGCGCGCCCCTACCGTACGGTGTTACTTGTAGTTAATGGGGCGCGCGTAAAGCGTACCGCCAGCGGCTGTTTGAATTGCGCTGACCCGCCACGGAGCCCCGGTGCCGGTAGGCAAAATCAGGTTCACAAGGGTGTTGGCCGGGATCGCAAAAGACGCCGTGGTGGCAGTTACACCCTCACCCACAAGCACATGACACGCAGTGGTCGCCCACACGGAAACAGCTTGAGGGCCTGCCGGCCAAGTAGCCGTAGACGCGGCCGTCGCGGTAAAAGCCGCGGTGCGGGTGGGAAAATCGGCGTCCGAAAGCGGGTTAGTGATCGGGAGTTCCATGGCACGTCCTTACGCGAGGAATTTCAGTTTATACAGCGTCGTCAAATACAGCCCGACAATCTCGTCGATGATGTTCTGCAACGCCGTATCAGACTTGTCGCACACTTTATAGCGCATATCCTCAATTTCTTTGAGGCTATCCTCAAGAAATTCGGTGATATTGGAGGTTTTGCGCGCGGAGTGCAAGGAAATTGGACCAATAAGCCCGTGCCGGCCTTGATAGGCTTCGGCAAACTTGTCGGCTAGGTCGATTACATTGTCGTAAAACCCGCCCAAAGCCTTGTGTTTGGCAAAACTGCGGGTGTTTAGATGGACCGAATGGGCCACATCGCGGGCCAAAAACATGCAGCCGATAAATTCAGCGCAACTCATTGCATTGGGCCTCCTGGCGGCATTTGAGGTGGCATTCCGCCCATGTCTGGTGGCATTCCGCCCATTTCCGGTTGCATTTCCGGCATTTCACGTGAAACTGGGCCGCCGGGGCCAACCAGATCGCCGGTATCCATAGCTGCTGCGATGGTGCCCATCACGATGTCTTGAATTTGATCGGGCGTCATGCCGGCCTGGACCGCGGAAATGCGCTTGGTTTCGGCGTCGTAGGCCTTGATCTGCACTTCCTGCGCCTCGATCGACTGCTCGACGCGCTGCAACATGCCGACGACTTGGTTCAGTTCCTTGGTCAGGGCTTCGATCTGCATCTTGGCCATCTGCATTTCGGGCGATTGGTCTTCGCCTTCCATAACCTTTGGATCAATGATCTTAGCAAACCGCGCCGCCATCTCCTGCGCGCCCGGCCAATCCATGTTTTTGATGAACAGATCACCGGCGACCGTCCAAAGCTGCGGGTTAGACTGCAACAGCATAGACATGGCGTCCAAGGCTTCCTGACGCTTGGTCATGTAGCCTGGCCCAGTGGTCACGCACACGTCGTAAACGCCGACCGACGGGTTGTAAATCTTGTCGATCACAAGCCCGTTTTCGTCGCGGATTTCCTTCACAGGCTCCGGCTGGGTCGGATTGATCCGCACCATGCCCACTTCGCCGTCTAGGCCCACGATACGCGCCACGCGGGCGGTGTCGTAAATCTTGGGGATCATGTCCACAAGTTGCCGGGTGACGTGCCGGATCGCGCGGGACAGGTTGTCGACGTAATGGTAGGTGCCCGTGTCGCCCTGCTTCTCGCGCGCCAGAATGGCCCGGCCAGACCGCTCGTTGCTTTGCGCCCCTAGGCTGCTGTCGTACTGGCCTGTGGTGCCTTTGATGTCGTCAGCAGCGCCCAATTTAGCTTGTATGAGGCCGGTCTGGGCCAGCGGCGGCGGTGCGCGCTGCGGAAGCGGCAGAGGGCTTCCTGCGCCGTCCGTAACGTCTGGATTGACCTCTAGGTACGGCCAGTTGTTCGTGTTAGCCGTCTTCCAGTTCATCTCGTAGCCTTCAAACTGGCCGCCATAGCCAATGAAGGGTGCTTTGGGTGCCAGAGCCAGCATTTCGGCTTCCTGGCTGACCCAGTAGTTGTACATGCGCTGGGCGTCCTTGGCGTTCCGCACAAGGCCCGACACGTAAAGCTGACCGTCGACCTCAAACTCGTTGCCGATTACGCGCACGACGGGGATGTATTTGCCCGCCCAATCGCGCTCTTCCAGCACCTCAAACCCGTTGGTCTTGACCCACTTGACCTTCTTGCGGTCCACCGAGCGGCTACGCAGCGGCTTGCCAAACATCGCCTTCAGTTGCTTGTCCTGCGGCGAGTTGGCGAAGGCTGTGATGTTGTCGGGGTAGAGGTTTAGCGTCGCTTTTTCGTGTTCGTAGTAGAAGTATTCGGCGATACGTACCATGTCTTCCGAGAGCCATTGAGAAAGGCTCTGGTCGCCCACGCCTTGCGACATGAGGCTAGAAATCGGCGCAGCGTCTGGAAACATGCGTTCATAGTCGGCCTTGCTCACGTCTTCGGTGATGAAGCACCACTCGGCGTCGGCGCCGCACGGGTCTTGAATGGCCGGGTCCATGTAGACCGAGAACGAGTTCCGCACCCGTCCGATCTTGATGTCCTGGTCGAAGCTGTCCTCGCGGGCGTACTCCGTCAAAATGCGGATGTAGCCCTCGCCGTAGGTAACCTGGTTGTCGCAGGCCGTGTCGTAAGCCACGTCGGCGTCTGAGATATACTCAATGTGCCGCACCATGCCGTCAAATATCTCGGCCACGCGCACGTCCGCGCGGTCGTCGGCCGGGATCACCTTGCCGGTCGGCCGGTTCTGCCGCTGCTCGTTGGTCACCTGGCGCACATGCTGCGGCAGCTTGTTGATCGTCAGGCACGGCCGCGCGTTAATCGTTTGACCCTGCACAGACCCGCGGGTCGCCAGCACGTCCGCCGGCCACTGCCACTGGTTGTCAGGCGACCCGGCCATGAAGCGCAGGTCGTCCAGTTCGTCCTCGCGGCTGTCCGAGTAGGCCGACAGCGCCATGGTGTAGCGCCGGCGCATGACGGACAGACGGTCCTTGTCGTCGCTGTCCGATACCTTGCCTGCGGCTTCTACATCGTTGGCGGCCATTACTTGCCTTTCTTAGCCGCTGCGCGCTTGGTTGCGTACGCAATGGCGACAGCCTGTTTTGCCGGCTTGCCGGCAGCAATTTCGGCCTTCACGTTCTTGCGGAAGGCGTCCTTGGAGGTGGACTTCACCAGCGGCATGTCACTTGCCCTTCTTGGCTGGCTTGGCCGTCTTGGCAGATTCACGGAACGCCGCCGCGGTCGGGGCGCCCTTGGAGCCGACCTTCCGCATCTTCTCGCCAGACCCGGCCGCAATGCGCGCCCTCTTGGCTGCGATGTTGGAATATAGCCCTGGTTTTGCCATCAGCACTTCCACCTTCTCATGCTGGCCTTCGCCCTGTCGGCGTTCTCAGCCTTGGCTACCACACCCGCCATGCGGGCGCAAAAAGATTTTTTACGCCCCTTGTCCGCCTCGGTCTTGGGGCTGGGGGCCGGAGGCTTTAGGTTGGAGCCTGTCTCACGATTGTACTTAGCGCGGCCCTTGGCGGTCAGGCCCGCGCCCTTATCGGTCGGTAGCTTCTCGCCTCGGCCTACGGCCAGCGAAACACTTTTCTTGGCCATCGCGTCCCCGCTGTGCCGGTGAGAGTGTTAGACGCAGTGGATCAGCGCGTAGTTGATCACGACCGCTTCAGACAGCGACCCGGCGCTGATGTTCCGCACCGTAATGGACGCAGCCCCGGCGCTTAGGCCAGACACCCAGCAGTTGTACGCGCCCGCGGTAGCGCCGGCGGCTACGTTCAGGATGAGGATGTCGTTGGTGCTGATGAAGGTGTTGTTCAGCGTAAACGTCACGTTAGTCGTAGCGCCCAGCGCCGCGTTGTTCATCGTGATCTGGCCGGCGGGCTTGTTCAGCGTCACCGCGGTCGACTTGCTGGTCGCCTGCGTTACCGTGCCCTGACCCTCGGCGGTGTAGCCAAGCTGCTCATCGGTCAAGATAATGTTCGCGCCGCTGATGTCCTGATCGGTGAACGCTACGCCGATTGGTTTCGTGTAGGCCATGGTTACGCCCCCATCCAAGAGTTTGAAATTCCGCCCGGAGCATAGGCCCTGCGCGGTGCCCTGTCAACAATGTCGTGCGTATGGCCCGTGTAACTGCTCACGAATTTGTTGCACGTGTTTTTCGGCGTCTTCAAGTAAATCAAAAGACCCAAAATACTTATTTTTTCCGCCTATGTACAGACGGACAACCCATTTGCGGTCTTTAGCGTACCAAGAAACCCCTTTTACGCCCGATCTGCTGTTTTTGCGTCGTTTAGCGTTACGGTTATTTTGCCCACGGGTAACATCGCGCAAATTTTCAATTCGGTTGTCTGATCTGTCCCCGTTTATGTGGTCTATAAAAACCGGGGTGTAGCCGTGCTTTAATGTAAAAATAAGCCGGTGTAACAAGTATTTTCGTTTGTTTATTTCAGCATGAAAATACCCGTCTTTACGCCGGTTTCCTATGCACGTTCCCGGCGTAATCTTACCTCGAAATACGCGGCTGTATAAACGGCCGTCGCGGTATTCAAATAAATCTGATAGTTCATTTTGCGTCAACATTACGCCCCCATCCAAGATGTTGCTATACCTCCCGCAGTATAGCCGCGTTTGGGCGCGGTTGCAACATATTCCCTATGCGCCACAGGAAACGCAAAGGTCACCGCGATGGCGTCGGCCGCGTCGGGCGAGGCCAGCCCGCGGGCCTTCATATCCTTCTTGCTTTCCAAGAAGATAGTCCCTTTACTGTCCGGTTTCATCATCGGCCCGGTCAGGTCGTTCTTGAGGTAACGGTCCAGCGGGATGGACGCGTCCTTCAGCCAGGTCCGCATCTCGCCCCACATCTCGGCCCGCTTGTTGCCCCACATCAGCGGGTTCTTCGACTTGTTCCCAAAGTTGACCCCCTTGATCTTGTACCGCTGCTCCTTCAGCCGGTCGACGATGCCGGCGCCCAAGCCCCCCTCGTCGATCACCACCAGCGCCGGCTTGTACGTCTCGATGGCGTCGATGACGTGTCCCACCACCGTCATGGTGTCGTCGCCCTTGAACCGCTTGATCGCCGCGATGTCCCGTCCCTGCCGGATGGCGATGACCGTGCTGTCAGACCCGAACCGCGCCGGGTCCACGCCGATGATGATCGGCGCCGACGGGTCTTTGTGCTGCGGTCGCCGCATGGCGTCGTCGACAGTGCTGGCCCCGATGAACTGGTCGTCGGACGCGTTGGGGAACTGACCGTACACCTCGACGTGGGCCTGGGTGCTGTCGGGGCCGTACTCGTCAATGATCTGCTGATAGACCTGCTTGTCCGTATGCTCGACCGTGCGCGCGTCCACGATCTTGGTGTCCCAAAAGTCGCGCTTGGAGTGAAAGCATTCGTAGAAGTAGCCGCTGTTGCGCCGCGGGTTGCTAAACGCCAGCCAGAAGCGGTGCGGCGTGTTCTCCGTGAAGAAACCCGCCGCGACCGACCAGATGCTGTCGTCGAT